>Ga0209754_1000352_pt1 | contig 67955 bp, 63 predicted proteins | sample MesohylBB_FD_187295 | JGI IMG/M metagenome (GOLD analysis project Ga0209754, IMG submission 187295) | Host-associated microbial community of the marine sponge Aplysina aerophoba from Gulf of Piran - sponge mesohyl, lysed by bead beating... | ecosystem: Host-associated > Porifera > Sponge >...
AAGCCATGATACATTAGTATGGCACTACATTCCGTCCCCAGAAACATGATCTCAATGAATTCAATAGGTTAGATGGTGCACCCGTACACAAAATACCCTAAATCCCCACATTCATGTTAAAGATGGGTTAGCAACTTCCGTTCGTTCTGGGCGTAGCGCCACGTCAGCGGCGCGAAGTCGAAGGACGTCCTCACGGGATTCACGATGCCAGATGCTGCGACGCTGCGCGGCAGATGGTGTCGGCGATGCCCAGGGACGAGGTGGCGCCGGGGGAAGGGGCGTTGAGCACGTGCACGGCGCCCTCGGACTCGGCGATGACGAAGTCGTCCACCAACTTGCCGCTGGCCGACACCGCCTGGGCGCGCACACCCGCGCCGCTGTAGACCAGATCGTCCGACTGGATGGCGGGAATCAGGCGCTGCAATTCGCGGGTGAAGGCGCGCTTGTCGAAGGAGCGGCGCAGTTCCGGCAGCGAGGTCTTCCAGTGCTTCCGCGCCATGTACCAGAAACCGCCGTAGGTGAAGATCTGGTACAGGTCCCGCAGGTTGACGTCGCTCTGCCGGTAGCCCTGGCGCGCGAACGCCAGCACCGCGTTGGGGCCCACTTCCACCCGGCCGTGGACCGTGGGGGTGAAGTGAACCCCGAGGAAGGGAAACTGTGGGTCGGGCACCGGGTACACGAGCCCCTTGACGAGTCCCTGCTTGTCGGGCTTGAGGCGGTGGTATTCCCCCCGGAACGGGACGATGCGCACTGGTTCGTCGATGCCGCCGCTCACGCTTTCCGCGAACCCGGGCGTCATGGCCGCCACCCGGTCGACGAAGAGCCCGGCGCAGTTGATGAGCGTGCGCGTCTCCAGTGCGTCGCGCGAGGTCTCGATGACCAACCCGTTGCCTGAACGGGTCATGCCGGTCACCTCGCACGCGGTGCGGATGGCGCCCCCGGCGGCCTCGAAGAGGCGTGCGTAGGCCCGCGCCACGTCGCCGAAGTCGATGATGCCCGTGAACGGGGCGTGCAGCGCCTTGAGGCCGACGCAGTGGGGCTCGATCTCCCGCAGTTCCTCGGGGCCGATCATGCGCACGCCCTCGACGCCGTTGGACTCGGCGCGCCGGTTCAACTCGTCCAGGCGCGGCAGCTCCTCCGGGCGGGTGGCGACGATGACCTTGCCGCACAGGTCGTAGTGGATGCGGTGCTCGTCGCAGAACTCCAGCAGCGCCTTCTTCCCGGCCACGCACGTCCGCGCCTTCACCGAGCCCGGACGGTAGTAGATCCCCGAGTGGAGCACGCCGCTGTTGTGGCCGGTCTGGTGCATGCCCAGCTCCGGCTCCTTCTCCAGCAGCGCGCACCGCAACCCGGGATGTTCCCGCGCCATGCGCATGCCCGTCGCCAGCCCCACGATGCCGCCGCCGATGATGGTGAGGTCGAACTTTTCCATGGGAATGAGAGCGGCGGCCGCCGTGTGCTGCTGATGGCGGTCGTCCGCGACAGCAGACCTTAACAGCTTCCGCGAGCGCGTGTCCAGGGAGGCCCCCTGGACACGCAATGGCGCCAACTCCCCGAGTCGTCATTCCCGCTTTCCAGAGAGTGCAAAAACTCCCGAGGCCACGACCCGGCAACGCCACCCCGAAGAGTCATTCCCGCGGAAGCGGGAATCCAGGGGTGGTGAGGCGGGGGTGGAGGTCCTGCCTCGGTTTTGCGTACCCCACGCCCACGGTGTTATTCCTTTGACATGCTGAAGGAGCGCAAACCCGGCCAGTTCCGCCTGGTGGCGGATTTCCAGCCGCAAGGCGACCAGCCCAGGGCAATCGAGGAGTTGGTGGAAGGGCTGGCGAGCGGCCGCCGGCACCAGGTGCTGCTCGGGGTCACGGGCTCGGGCAAGACCTTCACCATGGCCAACGTCATCAGCCGCATCAACCGGCCGGCGCTGGTCATCGCGCCCAACAAGACCCTGGCGGCGCAGCTCTACAACGAGTTCCGGCTGCTGCTGCCGGACAACGCGGTGCGCTACTTCATCAGCTACTACGACTACTACCAGCCCGAAGCCTACGTTCCTTCCACCGACACCTACATCGCCAAGGACGCGTCCATCAACGACGAGATCGACAAGCTGCGCCACGCCGCCACCATGGCGCTGCTGGAGCGCCGTGACGTGGTCATCGTCGCCAGCGTCTCGTGCATCTACGGCCTGGGGTCGCCGGAAGCCTACTTCGACCTGATGGTGTACCTGGAAGAGGGCATGCGCATCGACCGCGACCGCATGCTGCGCAAGCTGGTGGACATCCAGTACGAGCGCGTGGACTACGACTTCCATCGCGGCACCTTCCGGGTGCGCGGCGACACCGTGGAGGTGTTCCCGGCCTACGAGGACAGGTCGGCGCTGCGCATCGAGTTCTTCGACGACGTGGTGGAGTCGCTGCTGGAGGTGGACCCGGTGCGCGGCAAGGTGCGCCGGCGCGTGACCAAGGCCGCGATCTATCCCGCGAGCCACTACGTCACCACCGCGGAGCGCATGAAGGCGGCGGTGACGGCCATCCGCGAGGAGTTGAGGGAGCGGCTGGCGGAGCTGAAGCGCGAGAACAAGCTGCTGGAGGCCCAGCGCCTGCGCCAGCGCACCCTCTACGACCTGGAGCTGCTCGAAGAGATGGGCTACTGCCCGGGGCTGGAGAACTATTCCCGCCACCTCACCGGCCGGCGCCCGGGAGAGCCCCCGCCCACGCTGCTCAACTACTTCCCCGACGACTTCGTGCTGTACGTGGACGAGAGCCACGTCACCGTGCCGCAGATCGGCGGCATGTACCGCGGCGACCGCTCGCGCAAGGAAACCCTGGTGGACTTCGGCTTCCGGCTGCCTTCGGCGCTGGACAACCGCCCGCTGAACTTCGAGGAATTCGAGGAAACGCACAACCAGACGATTTATGTTTCGGCGACGCCGGCCGATTATGAACTCATGAGGAGCGACAACGTCCGCGTGGAGCAATTGATCCGCCCCACCGGGCTCACCGATCCGGAGATCGCGGTGCGGCCGGCGGCCACCCAGGTGGACGACCTGCTGGAGGAGATCCGCAAGCGCACCGCGATGAAGCACCGGGTCCTGGTGACGACGTTGACCAAGCGCATGGCCGAGGACCTGACCGACTACTACCAGGACCTCAACGTGAAGGTCCGCTACCTGCACTCGGACATCGACGCCATCGAGCGGGTGGAGATCATCCGCGACCTGCGCAAGGGAGTGTTCGACGTGCTCGTGGGCATCAACCTCCTGCGCGAAGGGCTCGACCTGCCGGAGGTGTCGCTGGTGGCCATCCTCGACGCGGACAAGGAGGGGTTCCTGCGCTCGGAGAGATCGCTGATCCAGACCATCGGCCGCGCCGCGCGCAACGTGGACGGCACCGTGATCCTGTATGCGGACGTCATGACCGATTCCATGAAGCTGGCCATCGGCGAGACCGAGCGCCGGCGCGGTGTCCAGGAGGCCTTCAACGAGGAGCACGGCATCGTGCCCCGGAGCGTCGTCAAGCAGATCGACGAGCCCTTGATCCAGGCCTACGAGGCCGACTACGTGGATGTGCCGCTGGTGGCCGACGACGGCCCGCCGCCGAGCGAGATTCCGCGCATGGTGGACAAGCTCAAGAAGGAAATGAAGCAGGCGTCGGACCGGCTGGAGTTCGAGAAGGCCGCGGAGCTTCGGGATCGCATCCACGGCCTGCAGGAGAAGGAACTGTCCGGCCCGTACCGTGCGCGCGGCGCCGTGGCCGGGCGGGGTTGAATCCGTTTCCCACGAGTCATGAACGTCGAGGAACTGAAAGATCATCTCGACACGCTGCCCACGGGACCCGGCGTCTACCTGATGCGCGACGGCGGCGGCAAGGTCGTCTACGTGGGCAAGGCCAAGGAGTTGCGCGCGCGCGTGCGCTCCTACCTGCGGGGCGGTGACGGGCGCCCGCACGTGGCATTCCTGATGCGCCAGGTGACCGACATCGAGACCCTGGTGACCAGCAACGAGAAGGAAGCCCTGATCCTCGAGAACAACCTCATCAAGCAGTACAAGCCGCGTTACAACATCCGCCTCAAGGACGACAAGAGCTACCTGAGCATCAAGGTCACGGCCGGCGACTGGCCGCGCATCCTCGCCACCCGCAGCATCGTCAAGGACGGCAGCCGCTACTTCGGCCCCTACGCCTCCGCCATCGCCGTGCGCGAAACCCTGGAGGTCATCGAGAAGCACTTCCTGCTGCGGAGTTGCACCGACTACAACTTCCGCAACCGCGACCGGCCGTGCCTGCAGTACCAGATCAAGCGCTGCCCCGCGCCGTGCGTCCATCCGGTGGACCCGGAGGACTATGCCGGCAACCTGCGCCAGGCGGTGCTGTTCATCGAGGGCAAGAGCGCCGACCTGTTGCGGCAACTGCGCGTGCGCATGCGCGAGCGCGCGGACGCGCTCGAGTTCGAGCAGGCGGCCAAGCTGCGGGACCGCATCCGCGCGGTGGAGAAGACCCTGGAGAAGCAGCGCATGGTGTCCCACTGGGGCGCCGACCAGGACATCTTCGGACTGTACCGGGAAGGGGGCTTCATCGAGGCCCAGGTCATCTTCGTGCGCCAGGGCAAGCTCACCGGCAACCAGGCGTATTCCCTGGAAGACCATCACTTCGACGACGAGGCGATCGTCGCCGCCCTGTTGACTCAGTTCTACCAGGGCAGCCGCTTCGTTCCCGAGGAGATACTGGTGCCGGTGGAGCTGGAAGACCGCGACGTCCACGAGGAGTACCTGGGCGAGCGCCGGGGCCGTCGGGTGACGGTGCACCAGCCGCAACGGGGCGAGAAGCGCAAGCTCCTGGAGATGGCGATGAACAACGCCCGCCAGGGTTTCAACGAGCGCCACGACCAGGAGCGGGAGCGGGAGAAGATGCTGTGCGAGCTGCAGCAGAAGTTGCGGCTGCGGCGCTATCCTCAGCGCATCGAGTGCTACGACATCTCCATGATCCAGGGGACCCACGCCGTGGGCTCGCGGGTGTCGTTCTTCGACGGCGAGCCCGACAAGCGGAACTACCGCCGCTACCGCGTGCGCACCGTCGCTCCCGAGACCCGCGGCGACGACTTCGCCATGATGTACGAGGTCATCAAGCGGCGTTTTCAGCGCGGCCTCCAGGAGACCGATCTGCCGGACCTCATGGTGGTGGACGGCGGCAAGGGGCAGTTGCAGGTGGCGCTCACGGCGCTGGCGGATCTCCGGGTCACCGACGTGGACGTGGTGGCCATGGCCAAGATGCGCGTCACCGCGTCACCGCGTCTGGCGGAGGTCGAGCGCTCCGAGGAGCGCCTCTTCCTGCCGTACCGCAGCAACCCCGTGGTGCTGCGGCGCAACTCCAACGCGTTGTTCCTGCTTCAGCGCCTCCGCGACGAGGCCCACCGCTTCGCCATCACCTACCACCGCAGCCTCCGCAAGCGCGAAACCCTGCGCTCGGGGCTCGACGGCATCCCCGGCGTGGGCCCGTCGCGCCGCAAGGCCCTGCTGCGCCGTTTCGGCAGCCTGAAGCGCCTGCGGGACGCCTCGCTGGAGGAGTTGCTGGAGGTCCCTTCCATGAGCCGCCCCGTGGCCGAGCGCATCCTGGAGTCGTTCCAGGGCTCGGAGTAGCGGGGGTTGAGCATCGGACACCCCACGGGCGTGCTGGTCATGCCGCTGTTGGCTTTGCTCGCCGGACAGGCCATGGCGGTCATGGCCGATGTTGCCGGTGCGTGGCCGTTCACCGCGCTGTTGGCGGCATCCTCGCTGGCCCTGTGCTTCGTGAGACCTCGATGGGGGCTTCTCGGCCTCGTCTGCGCCGTGGCGTTTCACTGGGGTTTCGCCGCGCACCACGTTTTGCTCCATCCGCGGCTGCCTGCTCACCACATTCAGCATCTCACCGAGCGGGAGGGGGCCGTTCTCGTCGAAGGGCGCCTTTACCGCGAGCCGGAAGGGCAGGGCGGCCGCAGCCGCTGGCATCTCGCCGTGGAAGGGGAATGGACGCCCGAAGGCGCGCGTCGCGCCACCGGCAACGTGCGGGTCACCGTGCGCAACGCCTACCGGCACTGGCGGCACGGGGACGTGATACGGGCGCCGTTGCGCCCGCGCGCGCCGAAGAATTGGGACGAGCGCTTCGACTACGCGGCCTACCTGGCGCGCCGCGAGATCTACCATGTGGCGTATCTGCACAATGATTGGGACGTGCGCTTGGTCCGGCGCGAGGGCGGCGGCGTCCGCGGCTGGATCGAGACCGGACGGCGGCGCATCGGCCGGTTCCTGGAGCGCGTGTTCGAGCCGGACACCGGCGCCCTGCTCAAGGCTCTGGTGGTGGGTGACCGCGGCGGCCTCGCCCCGGAGACGCGAGACCGCTTCGTCGCCGTGGGCATGTCCCACGTGCTGTCCATTTCGGGACTGCACGTGGGCATGCTCAGCCTCGCCGTCTATTTCCTGTGCCGCGCTCTGGCGGGCCGCAGCACGTGGTTGTTGCTGCGCCTCCCGGTGCACAAGCTGGCGGCCCTGGGCTCGCTGGCGCCGGTGCTCCTCTACGCCGCCGTGGCAGGCGCCCGTATCCCAACCGTGCGCGCCGCCATCATGATCGGCCTGTACCAACTGGCGGTGCTGAGCGGGCGCAACGCGAGCCTGTTCAGAAGCCTGGCTCTGGCCGCCCTCATCGCCGCTCTGGTCTGGCCGGGGGCCGTCATGGAGGCCTCCTTCCAACTCTCCTTCCTGGCCGTGCTGTCCATCGCCGGCGGCATACGCATTTTCCGCGGCACGTCGTTCATGCAGCCGACGGAGGCCCCACGCGAGGGCCTGCTGCAACGTTACCGTCCAGCCATCCTGCTGGCCGTCCTCGTCCCCGTGTTCGCCACCGTCGGCACCGGGCCGATCGTGGCGCACCATTTCGGCATCCTCTCCCTGGCCGGCTTCATCGCCAACCCGCTGCTGGTGCCGCTGGTGGGTTTCTTTATCGTGCCCGCCGGCCTCCTGACCGGCTTTCTCTGCCTGTTCGCGCCCGCTGTCTCGACGCTCCTGGCACGCGCGGTCGAGCCCGTGGCCGCTCTTTTCCTGTGGAGCGTCGACCTCCTGGCCGGCGTTCCCATGGCCGCGTTTTCTCTCCCCCGGCCGGGTTGGGCGATGGTGGGGGCGAGCTACGTCTTCATCGTGATCGTCGCCGCATGCGTGTATCGATTTCTCCAGCGAACATTGTGATGCGATGGTTTGGTTGAGGGACTCTTCGATGCCGGTACCATTCCCGAGAGAGCGTTCGACTGGAAACTCAAGCCGTATAGCGGTAAAATGCGTCAAAAGTTGCGAGGTCATCATGCTGCTCGGAGAGTTCGTGAAGGATCAGATATTTTCTCCGGTACTCATCGCGGAGGCGCTCCGTACTACCAAGTCGGAGATCGCCGGGACTTTGGGGCTGGGTCGAGACGCGTTCTCACGAGCCTCACGGATACGAGCGCGGAAGACACAGGTTCGTCTTCGCCAGATGTTGGAGATTCTCAATCGCGTAGAGTCCGAAACGGGCTCACCTCTGGCGGCGTATGCCTGGTTTCGATCCGAACCGTTGCCCGGCTTCGGTGGCGCCACCGCGGATTCGTTGTTGCGCCAAGGCAGGGCTGATCAGGTGCATGCCCACCTGGATCGGATCATGGCCGGCGGATACGCCTGATCTCCGTCATCCCATGCGGTTCCGAGGGATCGTGTATCGAGCCCACAATCCGCAATGGTCCTGGACACCGTTGTCGGGCGAGGGCGCACAACGCCACGGGGGACGCTTCAACCGGCGCGGGGTCCCTGCGCTCTACACCTCTCTAGACCCTATGACGGCAATTCGTGAGGCGCAGCCGTTGGGCCGTTCCCTGCAGCCCATCACGCTGTGTGCCTACGAGGTCGATGCCGATCCCGTGTTCGACACGCGTGACAACTCTGAGCGGGCAGCGCTGAAGGTAGCCGATCCGGAACTCGCATGTCCGACCTGGGAAGCGGAAATGCTGGCAGGCCGGGCTCCGGCGTCACAGAGGCTTGCCGACCGCCTGATCGAAGCCGGTTACGTTGGGATGCTGGTCCGAAGCTTTGCCGTCGGGACCGGAATCGATGAACTCAATCTGGTGCTCTGGCGATGGAGCGCCGACCGGCCCAGCCGTGTGACCCTGATCGACGATGAAGCACGCCTTGTGCGTAACGGAGACCGGAACTGACAATCCGTGAACAAAACCGAGAAGTTCACCGCCGTCGGCCGCGGGCTCTTTGTTTGACTTTCCACCACGCCTCTGTTAGCTCGTACCCATCCTGGCAGCACGTGCTTGAGTCCTCCTGCCATCGAACACCGACTCCCCTCAGGACAATGATGATTGCGGCTTGCGCGCCCGTTTGGTGGTGCATATGAACCTGACGCGTATCAAGGGCTTCGCCGACGTTCTGCCCGGAAACGTGGAGACGTGGCAGCGCATCGAAAGGGCGGCCGAACGGGTATTTGCGAGCTACAACTTCAAGGAGATTCGCATACCCGTCCTCGAGAAGTCGGAGCTCTTTTCCCGTTCCCTGGGCGAGTCCACCGACGTCATCGAGAAGGAGATGTACACCTTCGCCGACCGTGACTCCCAGGCGACGCTGCTGAGCCTGCGGCCGGAGGGAACCGCCGGGGTGGTGCGGGCGTATGGCGAGGGCAAGCTCCACCAGGTGGAGCCGGTGCGCAAGCTCTACTATCTCGGCCCCATGTTCCGCCGGGAACGTCCCCAGAAGGGCCGGCTGCGGCAGTTCCACCAGATCGGCGCCGAGGTCTTCGGCCGCACCGATCCCTACGTCGACGCCGAGTTGCTGCTGTTGCTGCGGGACCTGTGGGAGGACCTCGGGGTGGCCGATACGGTCCTGGAGGTGAACTCCATCGGCTGCGCCGATTGCCGCCCGGGCTACCGCGCGGCGCTGGTGGCGTTCCTGGAGGAGCGCCGGGCCGAGCTGTGCGCCGACTGCGACCGCCGGCTGGGGACCAATCCCCTGCGCGTGCTGGACTGCAAGCGGCCGTCTTGCGGCGAGATCGTGAGCGCGGCGCCGTCGATCCTTTCGCATCTTTGTGACGACTGCCGGAGCCACTTCGACACGGTGCTGGATCTGCTCCAGGATCTCCGGCCGGAGCCGGTGGTGAACCCGCGCCTGGTGCGCGGCCTGGACTACTACTGCCGGACCACCTTCGAGTGGAAGGCCGGTTCGGGACTGGGGAGCCAGAACACCGTCGCCGCGGGCGGCCGCTACGACGGGCTGGTACAGTCCCTGGGAGGGCCGCCGGTGGCGGGCGTGGGCTTCGCCCTGGGGGTGGAGCGCCTGGCGCTGCTCCTGTCGGAAGCGGACACGGACGAGAGCGACGCGCCGCTGCTCTATCTCGCGTGGATGGGAGAGGAAGCCCAACGGTGGACGTTCGCCCTGGCCCACCGGCTGCGCCGGCGCGGTCGCCGGGTGGACCTGGAAGGCGAGGCCCGGAGCCTCAAGAGCCAGATGCGCCGGGCGGACAAGCAAGAGGCCAGCGTGGTGCTCATCGTCGGCCCCGACGAGATGGAGAAGGGCAGGGCACTGGTGCGCCACATGGCGACCAAGGAACAGACCGAGGTGGATTTTGCGGACGTTGAGGAAAGTCTCGGGTGAACACGTGAACGAGCGGAATGTGGATCTGATGGGCGATTGGCAGCGGAGCTGCCGCTGCGGCGAGCCGGGCGAGGGCGACGTGGGCCGGGAACTGACGCTGATGGGCTGGACCCAGTCCGTGCGGGACCACGGCGGTCTTCTCTTCATCGACCTGCGGGACCGCTCCGGCATGGTCCAGGTGGTGCTGAACCCCGAGGTGACGCCCGAGGCCCACGACAAGGCCAAGCGGGTGCGTTCCGAGGACGTGCTGGCGGTGCGCGGAACGCTGGTGCACCGGTCCGAGGAGACCGTGAATCCCAACATCGCCACCGGCGCGCTGGAACTGATGGCGCGGGAGCTGCGGGTGCTCAACCCGTCGCGGGTGCCGCCGTTTCCCGTCGACGACGAGGTCGAGCCCACCGAGACCAGCCGCTTCCGTTACCGCTATCTCGACCTGCGGCGCCCGCGCGGCCTGCGCCCCCTGGAGATCCGCCACCGGATGCTGTCCACCATCCGCAACCATCTGAACGACCTGTCGTTCATGGAGGTGGAGACCCCCGTGCTCACCAAGAGCACGCCCGAGGGCGCGCGCGACTACCTCGTTCCCAGCCGCATGCACCCGGGCAAGTTCTACGCGCTGCCCCAGTCGCCCCAGCTCTTCAAGCAGATCCTCATGGTGGGCGGCGTGGACCGCTATTTCCAGATCGTGCGCTGCTTCCGCGACGAGGACCTGCGCATGGACCGGCAGCCCGAGTTCACCCAGCTCGACATCGAGATGTCCTTTGTGCAGCCCGAGGACATCTTCGACATGGTAGAGGGCATGATGGCGCGGGTGTTTCGGGAGGTCCGTGGGGTGGAGCTGGAGACGCCGTTCCGGCGCTTGAGTTGGGAGGAGGCCATGGGGCGGTACGGCACGGACAAGCCCGACCTGCGCTTCGGCCTGGAGCTGGTGGAGCTGTCGGACACGTTCCGCGACTCCAAGGTTGCCATCTTCACGCGCGCCCTGGCGGCCGGCGGTATCGTCAAGGGCCTGCGGGCGCCTGGGGCCGGCGACCTGTCGCGCAAGGAACTGGACGATCTCACCGAGCTGGTGGGCCGTTACGGCGCCAAGGGCCTCGCCTGGATCAAGGTCACCGACAGCGACTGGCAGTCGCCGCTGACGAAGTTCCTGAGCGAGGCGGAGAAGGACGCGCTCCGCGATCTCACCGGGGTGCAGCCCGGCGACGTCATCTTCATGCTCGCGGACGACTTCGACGTCGTCAACGAGGGCCTTGCCAACCTGCGGCTGGAGATGGGCCGGCGCCTCGGCCTCGTGCAGGAGGGCGTCCAGGCGTTCGCATGGGTCCTCGACTTCCCGCTGGTGGAGTGGAGGAAGGCCGAAGGCCGCTACACCGCCGTGCACCACCCGTTCACCGCCCCGCGGGAGGAAGACCTGCCGCTGCTGGAATCCGACCCCGCCCGGGTGAAGTCCCGCGCCTACGACCTGGTGCTCAACGGCATGGAACTGGGCGGCGGCAGCATCCGGATCCATTCCCCCGAACTGCAACGGCAGGTGCTGTCGCTGCTCGACGTGAACCCCGACACCGTGGAGGACCAGTTCGGCTTCCTCCTGGAAGCCCTGGATCTCGGCGCACCCCCGCACGGCGGCATCGCCTTCGGCGTCGACCGGATGGCCATGCTGCTGAGCGACTCGCCGGCGATTCGAGACGTCATCGCGTTTCCGAAGAGCCAGCGCGCGGTGTGCATGCTGACGGAAGCGCCCACCGCGGTGGACCCAAGACAGCTTGGGGAGTTGCAGATCCGGACGTTGGCTGGGGACTAGACCGAATTGGACCGAACGCCGTTCGTTGACATTTATCGATTGGTCCAATACCGTGCCAACTCGGTGAGGTAGGTCAGCGTCGTGAGATCGGGCATGCGGTCCATGTAGACGTGGCCGCGCAGGTGGTCCACTTCGTGCTGGATGACGCGTGCGTGGAAACCCTCGGCGACGAAATCCAGCGCGTGGCCGTCCCGGTCCAGCGCGGTCACTCGCAGGCGCTTGTAGCGGGGCACCCGGCCGCGGATCTCGGGGATGCTCAGGCAGCCCTCCCAGTCGTCTTCCGTTTCGTCATCCAGCGGTACGATCTCGGGGTTGACGAGGACGGACAGGGGCACGGCGTCCTTGCCGGGGTAACGGGCGTTGTCCGCCACTTCCAAAACCGCCACCTGCATGGATTCGTGGACCTGGACCGCGGCCAGGCCCACCCCCTGGTACTCGCGCATGGTGACGACCATGTCGTCGATGAAACGCTGGAAATCCGCCTTACCTACGATTTCAGCGGGAACCGCGCGGGCCGGCCTGCGCAGCACGGGATTGCCCAGGCGGGCGACCTTGAGAATGGCCATGCGGCCTTGGTAGCACGGGGATTTCCGCACCTTCAAGCCGCCTTTCCCGTTCGGCCAAGGCCCTCTTGAAGTCGACAGCCCCCGGTTCCTTTGGGCGACAGGATGGGTGTTTGACAACATGGACGCTTTAGGTCTATGTTTGATTCACGACGTTCCACGTACGGAAGAACTCCCGGGAGTTCTGAACCAAAGCTCTGAAACAACCTCGTCAGGGGATCCAGCATGCAAGAATCCGCTGTGAATTCCGTCAGGGCCACGGCCGACCGAAGCTCGCTGATGAACATCGGCAGGAAGGTCGACTATGCCGTGCGGGCGCTTTCGTATCTTGCGGCCCAACCGGAGCAGTGGGTGGTGGGCAGCAAGGAGATCGCCGCGCGACAGGACATTCCGACGCACTACATGTCAAAGATCATGAAGGATCTCGCGGCGGCGGGGCTGGTGCGGTCCCACATGGGCCGCAAGGGCGGCTTCAGCCTGGCGCGGTCTCCGGAGTCCATCAGCGTCAAGGAAGTCTACGAAGCCGTGGAGAGGCCGCTCAGCCTGATGGAGTGTCTGGACAATCACTGCTGTCCCTATGACACGGTGTGCACGCAGATTTCCGTGTGGGAGCGGGCGCAGATGCTGTTGGTGGAATTCCTGGCCGGAGTCTCCATCGGGAGTCTTGCCGACCGGGAGGGGCTCAAGGGGCGCTTGAACGGGCTGCACAGTTGAATTTTTGTAGGTCGAAGGCGGACCCATTGGGTCCATCTTCGGACGGATGAAGGACATGGCGAAAACGGAACTGGATAGCGAACTGGTCGGAAGCGAGTACAAGTACGGCTTCGTTACCGACATCGAGGCGGAACACGTCCCGCCGGGCTTGAGCGAGGACGTGGTGCGGCTGATCTCGGCGAAGAAGGGCGAGCCGGAGTGGCTGCTGGACTGGCGGCTCAAGGCCTACCGCTACTGGACGAAGCTCGAGAAGTCGGAGGCGGAGCCCAAGTGGGCCAACGTGCATTATCCGCCCATCGACTACCAGGACATCATCTACTACTCGGCGCCCAAGACGAACAAGGACGGCCCCCAGAGCCTGGACGAGGTGGACCCGGAGCTGTTGGCCACCTACGACAAGCTGGGTGTGCCGCTGCACGAGCGCGAGGCCTTGGCTGGAGTGGCGGTGGACGCGGTGTTCGACAGCGTGTCGGTGGCCACGACCTTCAAGGACAAGCTGGCGGAGATGGGCATCATCTTCTGTTCGTTTTCCGAGGCCGTCCGGGAGCATCCCGAGTTGGTGCGCCAGTACCTGGGCTCGGTGGTGCCCTACAGCGACAACTTCTTCGCGTCGCTCAACTCCGCGGTCTTCAGCGACGGGTCGTTCTGCTACGTGCCCAAGGGCGTGCGCTGCCCCATGGAGCTGTCCACCTACTTCCGCATCAACGCGGCGCAGACGGGCCAGTTCGAGCGCACCCTGATCGTCGCCGACGCGGGCAGCTACGTCAGCTACCTGGAGGGCTGCACCGCGCCCATGCGCGACGAGAACCAGTTGCACGCCGCGGTGGTGGAGCTGGTGGCGCTGGAGGACGCGCAGATCAAGTACTCGACGGTGCAGAACTGGTACCCCGGCGACAAGGACGGCAAGGGCGGCATCTACAACTTCGTCACCAAGCGCGGCAAGTGCGCCGGGCGGAAGTCGAAGATCTCGTGGACCCAGGTGGAGACGGGCTCGGCCATCACCTGGAAATACCCGAGCTGCATCCTGCAGGGGGACGACTCGGTGGGTGAGTTCTACTCGGTGGCCGTGACCAACAACCGCCAGCAGGCGGACACCGGCACCAAGATGCTCCACGTGGGCAAGAACACCCGTAGCACCATCATCTCCAAGGGGATCTCGGCGGGCCACGGCCAGAACAGCTACCGCGGCCTGGTGAAGGTGCTCAAGGGCGCCGACAACGCGCGCAACTACTCCCAGTGCGACTCCCTGCTCATGGGCAGCGAGTGCGGCGCGCACACGTTCCCGTACCTGGAGGTGAAAAACAACTCGGCGCACATCGAGCACGAGGCCTCCACCTCCAAGATCGGCGAGGACCAGATCTTTTACTGCCGGCAACGCGGCATCAAGGAAGAGGACGCCGTCTCCATGATCGTCAACGGCTTCTGCCGCGAGGTCTTCCGGGAGTTGCCCATGGAATTCGCCGTCGAGGCCCAGCGGCTGCTGGACGTGAGCCTCGAGGGCAGCGTCGGCTGACGCCGTCTTTAGACCATTTCGGATGTAGACAATGCTTGAAGTTCGCAACCTGCATGCGCGCGTGGAGGGGAAGGAAATCCTCCGCGGCATCGACCTGACGGTAAAGGCGGGCGAGGTCCACGCCATCATGGGCCCCAACGGCTCGGGCAAGAGCACGCTGGCCCAGGTGCTGGCGGGCCGGGACACCTACGAGGTCACCGAGGGGGAAGTCCTCTACAAGGACCAAGCTCTGTTGGAGATGGCGCCGGAGCTGCGCGCCGTCGAGGGCCTCTTCCTGGGCTTCCAGTATCCGGTGGAGATCCCCGGTCTCAACAGCCTCTACTTCCTGCGCGCGGCGGTGAATGCGGCGCGTGCCCACCGTGGCGAGGAGGAGCTGGACGCGGTGGACTTCATGGCCCTCGCCAAGGAGAGGATGAAGACGGTGGAGATGGGCGAGGACCTGTTACGCCGTCCGGTCAACGCGGGCTTCTCCGGCGGCGAGAAGAAACGCGCCGAGATCTTCCAGATGACCATGCTGGAGCCCACCCTGGCGATCCTGGACGAGACCGATTCCGGCCTTGACATCGACGCGCTGAAGGTGGTGTCCCACGGCATCAACCTGTTCCGCGGGCCGGAGCGCGCCCTCATTCTGGTGACGCACTATCAGCGGCTGCTCGACTACGTGGTGCCCGACGTGGTCCACGTGATCCACAACGGCCGGCTGGTGAAGTCCGGCGGCAAGGAGCTGGCGCGGGAGCTCGAGGACACCGGTTACTCCTGGGTGGAGGAGACGGCCGGCCCGGGAAGCGGAGCATGACCGGGACGACGGCCGAGCAGCAGGGCTACCTCGAGGACTTCGAGAAGCTCGCGGCGCGCGCCTCGCGCAACGGCGGCGCCTGGGTCGGCGACCTGCGCCGCGGGGCCATGGAGCGCTTCCGCTCCCTGGGATTCCCCACGACGCGCGACGAGGAGTGGAAGTACACGAGCCTGGAGGCGCTGCGGCGGGCGCGCCTGCGCACGGTGGACGCGCCGGCGTCGATACCGGCCGGTGGGTTTGACCCGTTCGATGCCGGCGGATGGGAGCGTTACGAGTTGGCGTTTCCGTGGACCGGCAAGGAGGCGACCCGCCCGGAGGCGAGCGACGGGCAGGACGAGGACCTCTTCGTCGGCCGCCTGGCGGAGGCCGTGGAGCAGCGGCTCCCGTGGGTGGAAGCGCACCTCGGGCGTCACGCCGACTATGACGGACACGCGCTCCGTGCGCTCAACACGGCCTTCGTCGAGGACGGCGGCGCGGTTCGGGTGGGGCGTGGGCGAACCCTCGACAGGCCGGTCCACCTGGCCTTCCGCGCGGACCCCGCACAGGCGCCCGACCGCATCGTGCATCCGCGCACGCTGGTGGTGGTGGGCGCGGGCAGCCGGCTCACGCTGGTGGAAACCTACGCGGGCTCTGGCGACGCGGTCTACTGCACCAACGCCGTCACCGAGATCGTCCTGGAGGACGACGCCGAGCTGGACCACTACCGTCTGGTGCGCGAGGGCGGCGGGACGTTCCATATCGGAACGGTGCAGGTGCACCAGGCACGCAACAGCCGCTACCGCTCGCATTCGGTGACCACGGGCGGCGCCATCACGCGCGTGGAGTTGAACGCGCTGCTCGATGGCGAGGGCGCGGACTGCATGCTGCACGGACTCTACGTCGCCGCCGGCGCGCAGCACGTGGACAGCCGCACGGCCATCGAGCACGCCAGGCCCCACGGCACCAGCCGCGAGCTGTACAAGGGCGTGCTCAACGATCGGGCACGGGCGGTGTTCAACGGCAAGATCGTGGTGCGTCAGGAGGCGCAGAAGACCGACGCGCGGCAGTCCAACCGGAACCTGATGCTGTCGAGGGACGCGGAGATCGACAGCAAGCCGCAGTTGGAAATCCTGGCCGACGACGTGCGCTGCGCCCACGGCACCACCATCGGCCAACTGGAAGAGGACGAAATGTTCTACCTGCGCTCACGCGGGCTGAACGCGGCAGTGGCCCGGAAGCTGCTCGTGCACGGCTTCGCCAGCGAGATCCTCGACGGCGTCGCCATCGAGCCCTTGCGGGACGGGCTGACGAGCCGGGTGCTCGCGGAGTTGGGCGCATGACGGCAATGGAGCGGGCGTCCCGAGCGTAGCGAAGCGAAGTCGAAGGATTGATCCGGTTCTTTTCGAGAAGGAGCATGGAACAGGTCAGGACCACAGGTTGGAACGGGATGGAGGACGGCTTCGACGTGGCGCGGGTGCGCGAGGATTTTCCGATCCTCGGCGAGAGCGTCCACGGCAAGCCCCTGGTCTACCTCGACAACGCGGCCACGGCGCAGAAGCCGCGGTCGGTGATCGAGCGCGTGGCACACTACTACGAAACCGAGAACTCCAACATCCACCGCGGCGTGCATCGCCTGAGCGAGCAGGCCACCCGCGCCTACGAGGACGCCCGCGGTGCGGTTCGGCGTTTCCTCAACGCGGCGGAGGACCGGGAGATCGTGTTCGTGCGCGGCGCCACCGAGGCCATCAACCTCGTGGCCCGGTGCTACGGCGGCGCCAACCTGGAGGCGGGGGACGAGGTGATCATCTCCGCCATGGAGCACCACTCCAACATCGTGCCGTGGCAGCTCATCTGCCAGGAGAAGGGCGCGCTCCTCCGGGTCATTCCGGTGGACGACCGCGGCGACGTCGTCATGGAGGCGTATCACCGGCTGCTGGGGCCGCGCACCCGCATCGTGGCGTTGCCGCACGTGTCCAACGCCCTGGGCACGGTGAACCCCATCAAGGAAATGATCGCGGAGGCACACCGGGCGGACATCCCGGTGCTCATCGACGGCGCCCAGGGGGCGCCCCACGCCGCCGTGGACGTGCGCGACCTGGACTGCGACTTCTACGCCTTCTCCAGCCACAAGCTCTACGGCCCCACCGGTGTCGGCGTGCTCTATGGGAAGGCCGGGCTGCTGGAGGCCATGCCGCCCTACCAAGGGGGCGGCGACATGATCCTCACGGTGAGCTTCGAGGCCACCGAGTACAACGCGCTGCCCTACAAGTTCGAGGCCGGCACCCCGAACATCGCCGGGGTCATCGGCCTGGGCGCGGCCGTCGAGTACCTCACCGGCCTGGGCGTGGAGGCGGTGGCGGCCCACGAGGACCGGGTGTTGGCCTACGCGCTGGAGCGGCTCACGCGCATACCGGGGCTGCGGCTCATCGGCACGCCCGCGCGCCGGGCGTCGCTGGTGTCGTTCGTCTTCGGCGACGTGCACGCCCATGACATCGGCACCATCCTGGACCAGGAGGGCGTCGCCGTGCGCACCGGCCACCACTGCGCCATGCCCGTGATGGACCGGTTCAACGTGCCCGCCACGGTGCGCGCGTCGTTCGCGTGCTACAACACCGAGGCCGAGGTGGAGGTGCTGGCCGAGGGACTCGAGAAGGTAAGGAGGCTGTTCGACGGTGTCTGACCTGAGGGACCTCTACCAGGAGCTGATCCTGGACCATAACCGCAAGCCGCGGAACTTCGGGCCGCTGGCCGATGCCAACCGCAGTGCCCGGGGCGTGAACCCGCTGTGCGGCGACAAGGTCGCGGTCCATCTGCGCGTGGAGGACGGCCGCGTGGCGGGCGTCAGCTTCGAGGGCACGGGTTGCGCCATCTCCATCGCCTCCGCCTCGGTCATGACCGAGAGCCTGAAGGAGCGGAGCTGCGACGATGCCAAAGAGCTGTTCGAGCGGTTTCACCAGATGGTGGCGACCGACAACGGCGGCGGCATCGACGGCCCCGGCCTGGGCAAGCTGGAGGCGTTCGCGGGCGTACGCGACTATCCGGCGCGGGTGAAGTGCGCTACGCTGGCATGGCACACGTTGTGCGCGGCCTTGGACGGCGAGGACAAGGCCGTGAGCACCGAGTAGGGCGGCGCAAGCCGGACCGGGAGACATTCGTGGAAAGCGTTGCGGAGCAGAAGGACATCGAACGGCGCGCCATCGAGGCGATACAGACCTGCTACGACCCCGAGGTGCCGGTGAACATCCACGAAATGGGCCTGATCTACGGCGTGGAAGTGGACCCCCTCGGAGAGGTGACGGTCACCATGACTCTCACCGCGCCCAACTGCCCGGCGGCCCAGTCCCTTCCCGCGGAGGTGGAAGAGAAGGTGCGGGCAGTGGACGGCGTTACGGACGTGCATGTCGACATCGTCTGGGAGCCGCCCTGGGACCCCAGCCTCATGTCGGACGCGGCCAAGCTTCAGCTCGGGATGCTGTGACCCTTGTGCCCTGCGTTCCAGGAAGAGTACTTGTACAGCAGGCGGTGCCAAAACTCGTGAGAGAGGGACCTTACGAGACGTCGTTCCCCACCCCTGGATTCCCGCTTTCGCGGGAATGACGCGTCGTAAGGCCCTACCGGCTCCGAGCAGAACTTCCGAAGACACATGGATGAAGCCAACGAGCAGATGGCGGTGCGCCGCCAGAAGGTGGCGCAGCTCCAGGCGCAGGGCCTACCCGTCTATCCCAACGACTTTCGCCCCAGCCACACGGCGGGGGACGTCCGCGAACGGCACGGCGACCTCGACGCGGCCGCGCTGGAAGCGTTGACCGAAGAGTTCACGCTGGCGGGGCGCATCCGCGCGCACCGGCCCCACGGCAAGGCGGCGTTCTTCGAACTGGAGGACCGCACCGGCAGGCTCCAGGTCTACGCGCGCAAGGACAAGCTCGGAGACGAGGCCTACGCGCGCGTGCGCGCGGCCGACGTGGGCGACGTTGTCGGCGTGGCGGGCCGGCTGTTCCGCACCCGCACCGACGAGTTGACCATCGAGGCGCGGGAAGTCCGGCCGCTGAGCAAGTGCATCCGCCCGCTACCGGAGAAGTGGCACGGCTTGAAGGACGTGGAGACCCGCTACCGGCAGCGCTACGTGGACCTGATGGTGAACCCGGACGTGCGCGAAGTTTTCCGCAACCGCTCGCGCATCATCTCGCTCATACGCCGTTTCCTGGAGCAGCGCGGCTTCCTCGAGGTCGAGACCCCCATGATGCAGTCCATGGCGGGCGGCGCGGCGGCCAAGCCCTTCGTGACGCACCACAACGCCCTGGACCTGGACCTCTACCTGCGGGTGGCGCCGGAGCTGTTCCTCAAGCGCCTGCTGGTGGGCGGGCTGGAGCGCGTCTTCGAGCTCAATCGCAACTTCCGCAACGAGGGCCTGTCCACGCGCCACAACCCCGAGTTCACCATGGTGGAGTTCTACCAGGCCTACGCCGACTACCGCGACATGATGGAGCTCACCGAGGAGCTGTTCGTGGAACTGGCGCAGGCCGTGCGCGGGAGCCTGCGCATCCCGTGGGGCGAGCACGAGGTGAACCTGGAGCGGCCCTGGCAACGGCTTTCCCTGACCGAGGGCGTGGCGCGCCATGCCGGTGTGGAAGCGTCGGAGCTGGCGAGCGTGGAGGTCCTGCGCAAGCTCGCCGAGCGGCATTCCCTCAAGGTCGACCCGAAGCTCGGTCGCGGCAAGCTCCTGGTGGAGCTGTTCGAGCATCTGGTGGAGCCGCGCCTGATCCAGCCCACGTTCGTCATCGGCTATCCCCTGGAGGTGTCGCCGCTGGCGCGCCGGAACGAGGCGGACCCGGAGTTCGTGGATCGTTTCGAGCTTTTCATCGGCGGCAGGGAGCTGGCCAATGCCTTCTCCGAGCTCAACGACCCGGCCGACCAGCGGTGCCGCTTCGAGGAGCAGGCGGCGGCCCGGCGGGCCGGCGACGACACCGCCTGCGAGGTGGACGAGGATTACGTGCGCGCCCTGGAGTACGCCATGCCGCCGGCGGCGGGCGAGGGCATCGGCATCGACCGCCTGGTGATGCTTCTGACCGACTCCCCCTCGATCCGCGACGTCATCCTCTTCCCGCTGCTGCGTTCCTGACCATGCCGTACGAGTTGTTCGTAGGGCTGCGTTATCTGCGGGCCCGGCGCAGCGAGCGGTTCATCTCCCTGCTCACCGTCATTTCCGTGCTCGGAGTGATGATCGCGGTGGTCACCCTCAACGTGGTGATCGCGGTGATGACCGGCTTCGAAGAGGTGCTGCGCGACCGGCTCCTGGGTCTCAACGCTCACGTGCTCCTGGTCCGGCCGGCCAGCTATCTGCGGGGCTACGACGAGCTCGCCCAACGCGTCGGCGAGCGCGACGACGTGGTCTCGGCCGCGCCCATGCTCACCGGGCATATCATCCTCACCTCCCGAAGCCGGGTTTCGGGTGTGGTCGTTCGCGGCATCGATCCGGACCGTTCCAGCGTGGAGCTTGAAGAACACCTGCGGGAGGGACGCCTGGACGGTCTGAAGACGCGCACCCCGGTGACGGTGGACGGCCGGGAACTGCGGCTCCCGGGCATCATCATCGGCGACCGGCTCGCGGAACAGCTCCGGGTGGGTTTGGGCGACGCGCTGCAGGCGGTGTCGCCCATCGGCAGTCCCACCGCCGTGGGCATCATCCCGCGCATCCGGCGCTTCGCCGTGGCCGGCATCTTCGATTCGGGCATGCGCGAGTATGACAGCGGTTTGGCGTTCCTCGGTCTCCCGGCGGCCCAGGACTTCTTCGGCGTGGGCAAGGTGGCCACCAGCATCGAGATCACCGTCACCGACGTGGGCAACGCCGTGGCCATTGCCGCCGGCATCCAGGAGGATGTCGGCGAACGCTACCGGGTGGAGGACTGGACGCGCCTGTGGCCCAACCTGTTCGCCGCGCTGCGCCTGGAGAAGACGGTGTATTTCCTGGTGCTCCTGCTGATGGTGCTCATCGCCGCCTTCAACATCGTCTCGACCCTCATCATGGTGGTGATGGAGAAGCGCAAGGACATCGCGGTGCTGCGCTCCATGGGGGCTTCCCGCGGCAGCATCCGCTGGATCTTTCTGTTGAAGGGTTGGATCATCGGCGCCGCCGGCACCGTGCTGGGCGTGGTGGTCGGCTACGTGCTCGCGCGGCTCATCGAACGCTACCAGTTCATCGATCTGCCCGAGGACGTCTTCGTGGTCTCCACGGTGCCGGTGAGCATCTCGCCGCTCTATTTCGCCCTGGTGGCGCTGGCCTCCCTTGTCATTTGCTGTCTCGCCAGCATCTACCCGGCGCGGCAGGCGGCGCGGCTTCATCCCGTGGACGTGATCCGTTACGAGTAGTCGGCCATGGCGGCGCTGATCGAAATACGCGGACTCGTCAAGTCCTACACCAGCGGCGACCGGCGCGTGGACGTGCTCGCGGACCTCGACCTGGCGCTGGAACAAGGCGAGCGGCTCGCCATCATCGGCGAGTCCGGCGTGGGCAAGAGCACGTTGCTGTACATCATCGGCACCCTCGACCAAGCCGATCGGGGCACGCTGCGCTACGAGGGACGGGACGTCACCGGCTGGAGCGACGACGAGATCTCCGCCCTGCGCAACCGCGTCATCGGCTTCGTCTTCCAGCTTCATCACCTGCTCCCCGACTTCAACGCCCTGGAGAACGTCATGATGCCGGCCCTGATCGCGCGCTGGGACCGGCCCCGCGCGCGCGCCTCCGCCCTGGAGTTGCTGGACGCGGTGGGCCTGGCTCACCGGCTGACGCACCGGCCCGGGGAGTTGTCCGGCGGGGAGCAGCAGCGGGTGGCGATTGCGCGCGCGCTGATCCTTGGACCGCAGCTCATGCTCGCCGACGAGCCCACGGGCAACCTGGATCCCGGGACCGCGGGCGAGATAGAGGATTTGCTGTGCGGTCTCAACGAAGAGCGCGGTCTGGGCTTGATCGTCACGACCCACAACCGTCATCTCGCGGGACGCATGAACCGGCGGCTCGAACTGCGCGAGGGGCGCCTGTTCGAGCTCTCGGAATGATCGCCGGAGCCTCGTGCGCGGCGCCGCGCCAGGGCCTCCAGGTGTTTACGGCCCTTCGGAATTGCTTTACAACGGCCGGTGAACTTGCTAGCAGGACATTGCACGATACATGCCTTTTTCGGCGTATTGACTCATGCGAATTACAATTGGGGGAAGAATCGCCACGGTCCTTGTGGCCGGGATGTGTTGTATTGCCGGTTGGCATGGGCTGGCCGTCGCCCAGTCCCAGGTCAGCGAGGTCCGCGTCGCGGGCAACCTGAGGGTGGAGGAGGACGCCATCCGGCTGAGCATCGAGACCCAGCCGGGGCAACCGTTCGACGCCGAGATGGTGAACCGGGACGTCAAGGCCATCTACCGCATGGGTCTTTTCGACGACGTGAGCGCCGACTTCTCCGCCGCCGGCGTTCTGACCTACACGGTCAGGGAACGCCCGTACGTGAGGGAGGTCCGGATCGTGGGCAACGACCAGGTGTCCACGGACGACATCGAAGCCGCCCTGGGCGTCCAGCTACGCACGGCCCTGGACAACGCGCGTTTGCAGGAAGGACTGCAGCGGGTGCTGCGCCTCTATGGCGAAGCCGGCCACGTCAATACCCGTGTCGACTACCGGCTGACCCCGGCCGAGAACAATCAGACCACCGTGACCCTGACCATCGTCGAGGGCGAGACGTTGCTGATCCACAAGATCACTCTCGAGGGCAACCGGGCCTTCTCCGACGACGAATTGAAGGATGTCATGGATACGAAGGAGCGGTGGTTCATCCCCTTCACCAGCCGCGGCCGCCTGGATCCGGACGTCCTTACCAACGACACCACGCAGTTGTCGGCCTTGTACTACGACCACGGGTTCGTGGACCACAAGGTCGACGAGCCCATCGTCCTGCCCCGGGGCGAAGGTCTGGATGTCGTGATCCGCATCCAGGAGGGCGAGCGCTACCGCGTCGGAGAGGTGAGGGTCGGCGGGGACATCGGCCGGACGCCGGAACGGCTCCTGGAACGGGTCAGCCTCACTTCGGGGCAGGTGTTCCGCCGGAGCCGCCTGCTCAACGACGTCACCGCACTGCAGGAACGCTACGCGGACCGCGGCTACGCGTTCGTTGAGGTGACTCCCCAGACACGTTTCAACGTCGAGGAGCGGCTGGTGAACGTGACCTACCTTGTCAAGCAGGGGCCGCTGGTCTACTTCGACGAGGTGAGAATCGCGGGCAACGTCAAGACCCGGGACAAGGTGATCCGGCGGGAGCTCGAAGTGGCGGAAGAGACACGGTTCTCCTCCGCGAGGGTCAGGGAGAGCCGCAACTCCCTGTTGCGCACGGGTTTCTTCAAGGACGTCACCGTGTCCACGGAGAAGGCCGAGCGGGATGACCGGATCAACCTGCTGGTGAAAGTGGAGGAAGCGCCCACCGGTGCCTTCAGCGTGGGCGCGGGCTACAGCACCGCCAGCGGGTTCTCCTTCCGCACCTCCCTGGAGGAACGCAACCTCTTCGGCACCGGACGGCGAGTGTCCGCGGACCTCACGTTGAGCAGCACCGACCAGGACATCGTCCTGGGTTACGTGGAACCGCGCATTTTCGACACCCGAACGGATCTCGGTTTCGACGTTTTTCACACGACCGCCGAATACGCCACCTGGACCAATCAGCGCACGGGTTTCGCCACCCGGGTCAGCACTCCCTTGCGCTACGTCCGTCTGCCGTACTTCGGGCGTCGCGCGGACGTCTGGCGGGGCGATGACCCGGACGTGGAGCCCGGATTCTCCGTTCTGGACCACCTGCACGGTGGGATAGGCTACACGTTCTTCCGTTCCAAGGTCACGGACGTGGGGGAGGACGCGCCGCGGAGCATCGAGGAGGGCGAATCCACCACGAGTGCGGTCACCCCGAGGCTTTCCTACGACACCCGCAATCACTTCTTCTCCCCCACCGCGGGGACGCGCTCCTCGCTGTCCATCAAGCTGGCCGGACTTGGGGGAGATAACCGCTTCGTCCGCAGCGATTTGTCCGTCGGCTGGTACTATCCCATTCTCGCGAATTTCGACTGGGGCAAGAGCTTCGCCTTGCTGCTCGGAGGCCGGATCGGCTACGGAGACTCCTGGACGGAACGGGAACTGCCGCTGTTCGAACGCTACTTCGCGGGTGGCATCAATTCGGTGCGCGGTTACGAGTATCGTACCCTGGGCCCGCGAGAATGCCCCAGGGACACGCCCGACACGCCCGACACGTCCGATTGTGACGCCGAAGTCGTGGGCGGCAACAAGCTGCTCATCCTCAAGACCGAGTTGCACTTTCCGATCGCGAATCAATGGGGATTCCGGGGCTCTCTCTTTTTCGACCAGGGGCAGGCGTTCGGCCCCTCCGAGAATATCCGTATCGAGGACTTGAGGCGCTCGGTGGGGTTGGCGATGCGGTGGCAGTCGCCCATCGGTCCGGTTAGACTGAGTTGGGCCTTCCCGGTGAACGCGGAGCCGACCGATCGCAAGGAGCTTCTCGGATTCGCGTTTGGAGCGCTCGGCGGTTTTTGACGGCGCCGGTGGGCCGAGCCGCATTTTTGAGCTTTAGTCTTTCTGGAGGTTACGGTGACCCGAGTCTGCCTGGTTCTCTTGTCGACGCTGCTGCTGACCCCCGCGTGGGGCCAGGAACTCAAGGTCGGGTTCGTCAATCTTCAGAGGGCCATCAGCTTGTCCGAGCGCGGCAAGAGTGCGCGCGCGCAGTTTCGGGCCTCGGTCAAGGACAAGCAGGACGCATTGCGGAAGGAGCAACAGGCCATCGAGAAGGAGCAGCGGGACTTGCAGAAGCAGGGCGTCCTGATGAAGGAAAGCGAGAGGGCCAAGGCGCAGCTCCGCTTCCAGCGCCGCGTGCGCGACTACGAACGCGACAAGCGCGACATGCAGGAGGAACTGGCCCTCAGGGAACGCGAGGTCACCGACGGGATCCTGAAGGAACTGCAAAAGATCATCGCGGAACTGGGCAAGACCGGGAAGTTCACCATGATTCTCGAACGGGGCCAGCTTCTCTACACGGACAAGGGAACCGACGTCACCGATGACGTGATCAAGCTTTACAACGAGCGCTTTCGGAAGACGGCCGACAAGGACAGGTGACCACCTCAGGCAAATCGCTCGCGGACCTCGCCGAGTTCGTCGGCGGACGGGTGGTCGGTGACGCGGACGTGACCATCGAGAGGGTGTCCTCCATCGAGGATGCCGGCCCGGGGGACATCACTTTCCTGACCCACCCACGCTACCGGCGCCATATGGCCGCCTGCAAGGCCGGCGCGGTCATCGTGGCCCATGACCTGCGCACGGACACCTCGCTCAACCTTCTTCGCGTCGAGGATCCCCACCGGGCATTCGCGCGGATTCACGCCTTGTTCAATCCCCCGGCCGTGCACGCGGCGGGCGTCAGCCCCTTGGCCGCGGTCGATCCATCCGCTGTCGTTGAACCGAGCGCCAGCCTCTATCCTCACTGCCACGTGGGCAAGGACGCCCGGGTTGGAGAGGGGACCGTTCTCATGCCGGGTGTGTCCGTCGGAGCGGGGACGCGGCTCGGCCGTGGTTGCGTGTTGCATCCCAACGTGACGGTGGCGGCGGGCTGCCGGATCGGCGACGGCGTCATTGTTCACGCGGGCGTGGTCATCGGCAGCGACGGCTTCGGCTACGTGGGCCACGGTCCACGGCGCCTCAAGGTGCCGCAGGCCGGGATCGTGGAGATCGGCGACAACGTGGAGATCGGCGCCAACACCACCATCGATCGGGCGACCATCGGCAGCACTCGCATCGGCGCGGACACGAAGATCGATAATCTCGTGCAGATAGGGCACAATGTGGTGATCGGCGAACGCTGTCTGATCGTCGCCCAGACAGGCATCGCGGGCAGCGCGGTGGTGGGCGACGACGTGGTGCTCGCCGGACGGGTAGGCGTGAGCGACCACGTGGAGATCGGCTCCCGGTCGGTGATCGGACCCAGGAGCACCATTGTGCAATCGGTGCCGCCCGGTTCCATGCTCTCCGGGCTGATCACGGCCGCGCCGCACAAGGAGTGGCTCAGGGTGATCCGGCTCCTGCCGAAGCTGCCCTCGCTTTGGCGTCGGGTCGCCGAGATCGAGCGAGCCTTGCGTTTGACGGCCTCTACGGAGGACAAGGAGGTCCCGTAGCGAAATGATCGACGTAACCGAGATACGCAAGCTGATCCCGCATCGTTATCCGTTCCTTCTGGTGGATCGAATCGTGGAGCTCGAGCCCGACCGGCGTATCGTGGGCATCAAGAACGTCAGCATCAACGAGAGCTTCTTCCAGGGCCACTTTCCCGACAAGCCCATCATGCCGGGCGTGCTGATCTGCGAAGCCATGGCGCAGGTGGGCGCCATCTTCGCGCGTTGCAGCGACCAGTTGTCGGACAAGGTCTTCGTCCTCACCGGCCTCGACCGGGTGAAGTTCAAGCACCCGGTGGAGCCGGGCGATCAGTTGCGTATCGAGTTGGAAATCCTGCGGCGGCGCAAGCACTATTGGCGCCTTGGCGCGCATGCGACGGTGGACGGAAAGCGCGTGGCGGAGGCGGAATTGTCCGCCATGGAGATGCCCGTGTGACCTGCGCGCGGCGCTGAGGGGAGGAGCATGGTCCGGGTGCATCCCACCGCTGTGGTGCATGCGGGCGCGGAGCTCGACGACGACGTCGAGATCGGGCCGTACACGGTCGTCGGCTCGGGGGTGAGCGTCGGCAGGGGCACGCGCATCAAGTCTCACGTGGTGGTGGAAGGGAACACGGCCCTCGGCCGGGACAACGTCATCCACCCGTTCGCCACCGTGGGTTCCGTTCCGCAGGACCTCAAGTACCAGGGCGAGGACAGCCGCTTGGTCGTCGGTGACGGCAACGCCATCCGCGAATTCGTTTCCTTGAACCCCGGGACCCGCGGCGGCGGAATGCTCACCCGGGTGGGGCAACGGAACCTCTTGATGATGCAATGCCACATCGCCCATGACTGCATCGTCGGCGACGACAACATCGTCGCCAACGGGGCCATGCTCGGAGGCCACGTGCGGGTCGGAAACCGGACGGTCATCGGCGCCCTGGTGGGCGTTCACCAGTTCGTCGCCATCGGCAGCGGGGCCATCGTCGGCGCGGGCTCGATGGTCTCCAAGGACGTGCCGCCGTACTGCAACGCCACCGGGGACCGTGTGAAGCTGCGCGGTCTGAACGTCGAGGGGCTGCGGCGGCAGGGTTTCGACCAGAGCCGCGTGGCGGCACTGCGGCGCACGTACCGCATCCTCTTCCGGTCCGGGTTGCGGGTTCCGGAGGCGCTGGCGCGGGTGCGCGCGGAGGTGCCGCGAACCCGGGAAGTGGAGCAGATGATCGACTTCGTGGAAAGCTCCAGGCGGGGGATCTGCCGCTGAGCCGGATGGCGGAAATGCCGGCGGACCGGGTCGGGCTGATCGCCGGCAGCGGACGGTTCCCGTTGATATTCGCGCGCAACGCGCGACAGGCCGGGGTGCGCGTCATCGCGGTGGCGCACCATGGGGAAACGGACCCGGAGATCGAGCAGTTCGCGGCGGAGGTCACCTGGATCCGGGTAGGGCAGTTGGGGCGGATCATACGAACCTTCCACAAGGCCCACGTTCGTCACGCGGTCATGGCGGGCGGCATCCGCAAGGTCCGCATGTTCTCGAACTTCAGGCCCGATCCCAGAGGGCTGGCGTTGCTGGCGCGGATGCGGCGCCGGGACGACGACCACCTCTTGCGCGGGGTTGCCGGAGAGCTCGAGGGCGAGGGTATCCGGGTGGTCCCTTCAACGGTCTTCCTCGAACGCATCGTTCCCGGTACGCCTGGCGTATTGACCCGCACCGAGCCGAGCGCGCTGCAATGGCGGGACGTGCGTCTGGGAATCCCCATGGTGAAGACGCTCGGGCGCATGGGCATCGGTCAGACCCTGGTGCTGAAGGAGGGGGTCGTTCTGGCCGTGGAAGCCGTCGAGGGTACGGACGCCGCCATCCGCCGCGGCGGCGAGATCGTGGAGGGTTCCATCGTGGTGGTGAAGATGAGCAAGCCGGACCAGGACCTGCGCTTCGACGTGCCTGCCATCGGCCCGGGGACCATCGAGGTCCTGCGGGAAGCAGGGGGCGGCGTGCTCGCGGTGGAGTGTGAGCGGTCGATTCTGCTGGACAGGGAGGAGCTGCTGGCGGCCGCCGACGATGCGGGCATCGCCGTGGTCGCGGTGGCCTCGGAGCCGGAATGAGCAGGCAGGCCCCCATCGCGGTGGGTGTGATCGGCGTGGGCTACGCCGGCAGCCTCCATGCGGCCAAGTACGCGGCTTTGCCCTCCGCCGAGCTTGTGGCCGTGGCCGACGTCGACGAACGGCGCGCGCAAGAGGCCGGCGCACGCTACCGCGTGCCCGCGGTCACCGATTTCCGCCGAGTCCTCGAGCGCGTGCGTTGCGTGAGCATCGCGGTGCCGACGCAGCAACACTACCGGGTCGCTCGCGCTTGCCTGGAGGCGGGAGTCGATGTGCTCGTGGAAAAGCCCATCACCTCGACGGTGGCCGACGGTTGCGAGTTGGTGAAGACCGCGCGCCGCCACGGCCGCATCCTTCAGGTGGGACATCTGGAGCGCTTCAATCCGGTGGTGCGCGCACTCTCCTCGGTGATATCGGCGCCCAGGTTCGTGGAGTGCCACCGCTTGGCGCCGTTCATTGCCCGGGGCACGGACGTCGACGTGGTGCTGGACCTGATGATTCACGACATCGACGTGATCTCCAGCCTGGTGCACGCGCCCGTGGCTCAAATCGACGCCACCGGCGTCACCGTGCTTACGGACAAGCCCGACATCGCCAACGCGCGCATTCGTTTCGAGGACGGATGCGTCGCCAACGTCACGGCGAGCCGGGTGTCGGTGAAGCGCGAGCGCAAGATTCGCTTCTTTCAGCACGACGCCTACATCTCGCTGGACTATGACGCCAAGAAGGCGCAGGTGTACCGCATGGAGGACCGGAGCCGGGGCTGGGACGGCATCTCGGGCGAAACCATCGTGACCGAGGGCGGCGATGCCCTCCGGGACCAGATCGAGTCGTTTCTGGAATCGGTGGCTGCCCGCAGGGACCCGGTGGTGAGCGGAGAGGACGGGCTGCACGCCCTGCGCATCGCCTCTGCCATAAGCGAGCGCTTGTGATGACGAATCACGCATCCCCGGGGAAGCGGGCGGCCGAGGTGATGCTGGTGTGCGGGGAAGCCTCGGGCGACGCCCGCGGGGCCGAGCTGGTGCGGATCCTGAGGCGGCGCGACCCGACGGTGGAGGTTTTCGGCATGGGCGGCGCAGGCCTGCGCCAGGCGGGCATGAAGGTGGTGCACGACTTCGCCAAGGTGTCGGGCGTGGGGTTTTGGGAGGTGGTGGGCAGCTTGCGCCACGTTTGGCTGGCCTACCGGCTCTTGCGGCGCCTGTTGCTGAGCACGCGCCCGGCCCTGCTTATTCTCATCGACTTCCCGGAGTTCAACATGCGGTTGGCGCGCCTTGCGCGGCGCCACGGCATCACCGTGCTCTACTACATCAGCCCGCAGGTGTGGGCCTGGCGCCGCTACCGCATCCGCCAGCTCGCCGCTTGCGTCGACGCCATGGCCGTGGTGTTCCCGTTCGAGGCCGAGCTGTACAAGTCCTCGGGCGTGCCGACCGTCAACTTCGTCGGACACCCCCTCGTGGACGTCGTCAACCCGAGCCGGGAGCGCGACGCCAGCCTTCAAGGGCTGGGGCTGGAAGCCGCGAAGCTCACCGTGGCGATCATGCCCGGCAGCCGGGAGAAGGAAGTGGCCTCGCTCATGGGTCCCATGCTGGACGCGGCGCGGGGTCTGGCGCGCGAGCGCGAGGTCCAGTTCGTTGTGATACGGGCCAGCACCATCGAGCCCGGCGAGTTGGAGCGGGCCGTGGCGGAAGCCCCCTTCACCGTGCGCATCGCCGACGGCGACGCCTACAACGTGTTGGCGGCGGCGGACCTCGTGTGGGTGGCGTCCGGGACGGCGACCCTGGAGGCGGGTCTGCTCAAGAAGCCCATGGTCATCACCTATCGTTTGTCGCCCCTGAGCTATTGGCTGGGGCGTCTGCTCATTCGGGTGGAGCATATCGGCATGGTGAACATCATCGCCGGCGAACGGGTGGTGCCCGAGTTGATCCAGAGCGAGGTCACGGCCGAGGGGATACTGGCCGAGACCCGGCGTCTGCTCCGGCCGGAGGTCCACCGGGCGGTGGTGGCGAAACTCGAGGCGGTGCGCCGGCGCCTGGGTCCTCCGGGCGCTCCCGGACGGGTCGCGGACATGGCGATGCGGTTGCTGGCACGCGCCGGCACGGGAGCGCCGTCATGACGCCCTACCGGCGTTTGCTCTCATATCTGAGACCCTACGTGTGGCCGCACTTTTCGGGGGCGGTCGTGTGCATGCTGCTCTTCAGTGCCTCCACCGCCGCGCTTCCCTTCGTCGTGCGGGACATGGTGGACCGGGTTTTCGTGGACAAGGATCCCGGGATGCTGCTCTACGTCCCGCTCATGGTGGTCCTGGTCTTCGCGGTTCGCGCGGCGTCCAACTTCGGCCAGATCTATCTGATGGACTACGTCGGCCATCGGATCATTCGCGACCTGCGCTCGGCCCTGTGCGAGAAGCTCCAGTGGCTTTCGCTGGCCTACATCCATCGGAATCCCTCCGGCACGCTGCTGTCCCGGGTCACCAGCGACGTGAGCCTGGTGCGGGTCGCGCTTACCAGCTCTGTCGCCTCGCTGGCGCGCAATACGACCTCGGTGACGGCGTTGACGCTGGTGGCCTTCTACATGGACTGGGTGCTGGCGTCCATCGCCTTCGTGGCCTTCCCCGGGGCCGTCCTTCCGGTGCGGCGGCTCACGGGTCGCGTCCGTACGGCCACCCGGCGAAGCCAGGCCAGCACCGGCACCCTTGCCGCGATCCTTCAGGAGAGCCTGCAGGGGAGCCCCATCGTGAAGGCTTTCGGCATGGAGCAGTACGAGCTGGACCGCTTCAACCGCGAGAATCGAGAGGTCCTGCGCCACAGCATGAAGGCGAGCCGCGCCCGCGCCATCATTCCCTCGGCGATGGAGGTGCTGGCGTCTCTCGGCATCGCCGGCGTGCTCTGGTACGGGGGCAGCTCGGTCATGGCCGGCGGGCGCACCGCGGGCGAGTTCTTCGCCTTCATCACCGCCATGCTGCTGGCCTACGAACCCTTCAAGCACCTGAGCCGCACGCTGCCGGAGATCTATCAGGGCATCGCCGGGGGCGAGCGGATCTTCGACGTGCTGGACGCGCCGCTGGACATCGCCGACGACCCGGACGCCGTTCCCGCCGAACGGTTTTCCGATCGTGTCTCGTTTCGGAAAGTGACCTTCGGGTATGCGGGGGAGCCTGTCCTCAAGGACATCGACCTGGAGGTGCGGCGCGGTGAGACGGTGGCCCTGGTGGGTACGAGCGGCGCGGGCAAGACGACGCTCTCTGCCTTGCTGCCGCGTTTCTACGACGTCACATCGGGCGGCATCACCCTTGACGGGACGGACATCCGCAAGCTCACCGTCGCGTCGCTCCGGCGCCAGATCGCCATCGTCACCCAGCACACCTTCCTCTTCAATGACAGCGTCAGGAACAACATCTCCTACGGCGATCCCTCCAAGGGCATGGACGACGTCATCCGCGCCGCCAGGGCGGCTCATGCCCACGACTTCATCATGGAGTTGCCCGAAGGATACGATACCGTCATCGGAGAGTTGGGCATGAAGCTGTCCGGGGGACAACGGCAGCGCATCGCCATCGCCCGCGCCGTGCTCAAGAACGCGCCGATCCTTATCCTCGACGAAGCCACTTCCGCCCTCGACTCCGAGTCGGAGCGGCTCGTGCAGGATGCTCTCGACGCGCTTATGGAGAACCGCACCAGCCTCGTGATCGCCCACCGCTTGTCCACGATTCGCAACGCCACGCGCATCGTGGTCCTCGCCAAGGGCAGCGTCGTGGAGGAGGGCACTCACAAGGATCTGCTGGCCCAGCGGAAGGAATACAGCCGCCTCTATCAATTGCAGGCCGTCGAAGACAGCGCGACGGAAAGGAAATACCTGCACTGACGCCGGCCGCCCCTCCCACGCGGCCCGGTGGCGACGGACGGAGCCGGAACGGGTGTTGAGCCTCTACAATACCGTGTGGCACGCGGGCCTGTTGCTTGCGCTTGTGGCGTGGCCTTTGCTGTTCGTCCTCCCGCGGCGCCCCTACCGAGGCCTGCGCGAGCGCTTCGGCGTCTATCCGCCGGTGCTGCGCGACTCGCTCGCGGGTTCCCGCCCCATCTGGGTCCATGCCGCCTCCGTGGGCGAGGTACGTTCGGCCGCCGCGCTGCTTCAGTGCATCAAGGCGCGCTGGCCCGAACGCAAGCTCCTGCTGTCCACGGTCACCGCCACCGGCCGGCAGACCGGATGGGAAACCCTCCCCGACGTCGACGCCGTCACCTACCTGCCTCTGGACTTGCCATGGCTGGTCTCGGGCAGCCTTCGGCGGCTCCGTCCGGAAGTGATCATCGTGCTGGAGACGGAGATCTGGCCCAACCTCATTCACGCGGCGCACCGGCTGCGCATACCCCTGGTGGTGCTCAGCGGCCGCCTGTCGCCGCGTGGCGCGGCCCTCTTCAAGCGATTCCAACGGCTCTTCCGGCCCGTGCTGGAGCGAGTGTCCGCCTTCGGCATGCAGGACGACGAGAATGCCGCCCGCCTGCTGGATCTGGGCGTGGATCCGGCCCGGGTGACGGTGACGGGCTCCCTGAAGCACGCTCCGCACGTGCCGGCGCCGGGGCCGCCCGCGGACCTGTCGGGCTTCGGCGCGGGCCCCGTGGTGGTGGCGGGCAGCACCCACAGGGGAGAGGAAGCGGTGCTGCTGGATGTCCTCCCCGGGTTGCGCCGCCGTTTCCCGGGCCTGTCGTTGATCCTTGCTCCGAGGCATCCCGAGCGGTTCGCCGAGGTGGAACGCCTGCTGCGGCAACGCGGGTTGCGTTACCATAAGCGATCCGAACCGAAGGGCGACCCGTCCGGGGAAGCAGGCGTCCTGCTGTTGGATACCCTGGGCGAGTTGCCGCGCGTGTACGGCCGCGCGGACGTCGCGTTCGTGGGGGGAACGCTGGTCCCGGCCGGAGGGCACAATCTCCTGGAACCGGCGCATTGGGCCAAGCCGGTGCTGTTCGGTCCTCATCACGCCAACGTCGCCGCGGTCGCGCGCGCGCTGCTGGACGGCGGCGGCGGCGTCGAGGTGCGCGGCCCCGAGGACCTCCAGGCGGAGATCGGCGGTCTGCTGGAGGACCCCGCCCGGGCCGCGGCGGTGGGTCGTGCCGCCGCGCGGGCGGCGGCGGTGGACGAGGACGTGCTGTCGCGGAGCATGAGACTCGTGTGCCGGCAACTCCCGCACACCGCCTCCCGAGGTGCCCTTGGCTAGCGCGCCGGCACGACGAGTCCTTGACATCTGGCAAGGACGGGGCGTGGCCGCCCGTATCCTGTGGCCGCTCCTGTGGCCCTGGAGCCTGGTCTACCGGATCGTGATCGGGCTGCGGAACTTCTTGTACGAGATCCGGGTGCTGCGTTCCCGGAAACTCCCGCTCCCGGTGGTGAGCGTGGGCAACCTGACGGTGGGCGGCACCGGCAAGACCCCGACGGTCCTGTGGCTGTCCCATGCCCTGCGGGAGCGCGGGCTCAAGACGATGATCCTGACGCGCGGCTACGGCGGCACGGGCGCGGCGGCCGTGATCGACCCCGAAGATGCCGAGAGGCGGCTCGACGAGGCCGCCGGCACGCTTCTGGCTTACGGTGACGAACCGGCCATGATGAGCGCCCTATACGGGCAGAGGGTGGCTGTGGGCGCGGATCGCTACCGCGTCGGCCTGGAGTTGAGTCGGGACCCGCGCAACGCGGATTTGTTCGTCCTTGACGACGGCTTCCAGCACCGGCGCCTCGGGCGAGACCTCGACATCGTCCTGGTGGATTCCGGCTGCGAGGGTTCGCTCCTGCCCGCGGGGCCGCTTCGGGAGCCGGTCCGGGCGTTGCGCCGCGCCGACATCGTCCTGGTGACCGGGGCGCACGAACACTGGCGGAGCCGGCTGGAGCGCCGTTTCGACTCTTCCAGGGTCTTCTTCGTCGACCGGCGGCCGCGCGCCGTGCTGGTACGCACCGAGTCCGGTCACCAGGAGCGGACGCTGGCCGCCCTCGCCGGCGCCCGGGTCCTGGCGGTGGCGGCCATCGCCGATCCGGCGCCGTTCTATGCCATGCTCCGTGAGTGCGAGGCGATCATCGTGGACACGCTGGAGTATCCCGATCACCACGCGTACTCGGAGGGAGACTGGCGCGAGATCAATCGCCACCCGGCGGAGAAGATTGTCACGACCGAGAAGGACTACGTCAAGTTGGCACGGTTTCCCTTTTCCACCGGACGCCTGCTGGCCCTCAGGATGGAGATGTCCGTGGACCGGCCAGAGGCACTGTTGGAATACGTCCTCGCGGCGGTGCGTCCGGCGGCGCAGGATTAGTGCCCCGTCACACGCAATTGTGTACCCGGATGCGCAGGGCCTTTGTTGTCGGCTCCTCGTTTGCATTGCGGGGTCCATGAAGATAAGATCGGGCCGTTTGCCGCGCTGATGTCACGTTCGAACGCCGTGTTCGGACCTCGAAGAGGGGGTGTGCCATGGGTGATAGACTTTACGTGAGCGGACTGCCCTACGCCGTGACCGAAGAGCAGTTGCAGGAGCTCTTCGCAGCACACGGGACGGTGGCTTCGGCGAGGATCGTCACCGACCGCTTCAGCGGCCGGTCGCGCGGTTTCGGGTTCGTGGAGATGGGCTCGGACGCCGAGGCCGAGGCAGCCATGGAGGCCTTGAACGGGACCGAGCTTCAGGGGCGCGTGCTCAAGGTGAACGAGGCGCACGAACGGCGGACACGGGACTCCTGAAACGCTCCGGCCGGCAAGACTACAAGCTCGAAGGGGCGGCGGATGCGCCGCCCCTTCGCTTTGGAGCAGCCATGGAAACAACCACGATCACGGACTGTACGATCCTTCCCATGACCGGTCGCGGGGCGGTCATCGACACCGGGTACGTGACCGCCGTGGACGGCATCATCGCCGCGGTGGACAAGGGTGAAGCGCCGGCCAGGGAAGGGGAGACGCGCATCGACGGCCGCGGCAAGGTGCTCCTGCCCGGGCTGGTCAATGCCCACACGCATCTCTACCAGGTGCTGCTGCGGGCGGTGTGGGAGGACATGCCGTTCCTCGACTGGCTTGAGCGCATCTACGGCGTGGCGCGCGTGCTCAACCCGGAGCACGCGGCGGCGGGCGCCTTGCTGGGGTGCCTTGAGAATCTCAAGGGCGGCGTCACCACCGTCTGTGAGCACAACTTCCTGAACCCCGGGCCGGAGTGCGCCGTGACCACGGTGGACGCCATCACCGAGTCGGGTTTGCGCGGGGTGTTCGCGCGCACGGTCATGGATTCGGGGGAGATCGTACCGGACTGCACCAGGGAGACCCCGGAGACCGCCTTCGGGCGTATCGAGGACTTGATGGCGCGTCAGGGCGGCGCCGCGCCCGACGGACATCGGCTGTTGACCTTCCGCACGGGACCCAACACCCCGCCCATCAACGCCTCGCCCGACCTCCTTCGGGAGATCCGGCGGTTTGCCGACGCCCATTCCATCGGTATAAGCGTCCATGTGGCGGAATCGGCCTCCGTGGTGGAGCTGACGCGCCGGACGCTCGATCGCGCCGGCGTGGTCGAGCACCTGAAGGACTTCGGCATTCCCGGCGAGGACGCGATCTTCGCCCACAGCGTTCACCTGTCCGGCGACGAGATCCGTCACATGGCGGAAACCCGCACGGCCGTGTCGCACAACCCGGTGAGCAACATGATGCTGGGCGACGGCATCGCGCCCGTCGTGGAGATGCTGGCGGCCGGCGTCCGGGTCGGTCTGGGCACGGACGGCGCGGCGAGCAACCACGGCCAGGACCTGTTCGAGACCATGAAGGCGGCGTCACTGTTGCAGAAGGTCAAACACCAGGACGCCGGCGTCATCGATCCCTACACGGTTCTGCGCATGGGCACGGCCGACGGCGCCCAGGCGCTGGGCCTCGGGTCGGTCTGCGGCACGGTGGAGGTGGGCAAGCGCGCGGACCTGATCCTGGTGGACGTGGACAAGCCGCATTTCCAGCCCGTCAACGACCTGGTGAGTCAGTTGGTGCATTGCGCCAAGGCCACCGACGTGGACACGGTGATGGCCGACGGCAAGGTGCTGATGCGCGAACGCCGCTGTACCCTGCTCGACGAGGAGGCCGTGGTGCGGCGCGCCCAAGCCGCGCGCCGCGACATCATGGAGCGTATGCCCGCCTCCTAGTGCGGTGTCCGGTGGTGCACGCGGCACGCCGGTATCGGCCGTGCGTGCGCCAGTGGGTAGGTGCCTTAGTTGCGATGCCGGTAGGTAATCCGGCCGCGGCTCAGGTCATAGGGCGACAGCTCGAGCGTCACCCGGTCTCCGGGCAGAATCTTGATGTAGAACTTGCGCATCTTGCCCGCGGTGTACGCAAGTACGTTGTGCTTGTTGTCCAGTTCGACCTTGAACATGGCGTTGGGAAGGCTCTCCCTCACCGTGCCCGTAACCTCGATGTTGTCCTGCTTGCTCATACCACGTGTGCTGTGTGCACCAAGCCCCCTTTCCTCGAGTCCGCGTGGACTCCGTGTCATGTTGCGATAGAGTAGCCCAAGGGGGGTGAATTGTCCATCCCCGCCGCACCCCCACCATCCTTCCGCAACACGTTGCAATCGCGGAGTCCGTGTGAAAGACTAGCGGATCGCGCGGGCACCGCCTCCGAAGGCTTTCTTGGGGGGCGGTCCGGCGGACACCCTGTCTTGTTTCGCATCGCGTTCCGTATGCCGGAGCGGTGCGCCGGAGTTCTCGTGGGCGCCGATCGTCTGTTCCTGCTGCTGGGTTCCTTGTCCGGGTTTGCCGGGGTCGCGCTGGGCGCGTTTGCCGCCCACGGCCTGCGCAGCCGGCTCTCGGTCGAGATGTTCGACATCTTCGAGGTAGGCGTGCGCTATCAGATGTACCACGCGCTGGGACTGGTGGCCGTGGCGCTGGCGTTCGGGCGCTGGCCCCGTCCCGAGTTCCTGGTGGCCGGCTGGTCGTTCGTCGTCGGCACGGTGGTGTTCTCGGGCAGCCTTTACGTCCTGAGCCTTTCGGGCATCCGCTGGCTGGGCGCGATCACCCCCATCGGCGGGCTCGCGTTCCTGGTGGGGTGGCTCAGCCTGGCGTGGGGCGCCTGGAAGGGATAGGCCGGGTCCGAGTCCGACGGGAGGAACAGATGGCCAAGAACGGATACCGCATTCTCGACAGCGACATGCACATCATGGAGCCGCCGGACTTGTGGGAGAAGTACCTGGAGCCCGAGTTCAGGCCTTACGCCCCCCGCGGCGTCACCAGCGAGAACGTGCGCGACCTGCGCATGGTCCATCCGGACGGAAGGCTCTGGGGCCTCCCCGAGGTCCATGCCGGCAACGTCACTCAGGGGCACAACTTCAAGAAGAACCAGGGCATCTACGGCACCCACGCGGAGCGGGGCTGGACGCCGGAGGTGCAACTGGAAGCCATGGACATCGAGGGCATCGATGTGGCGGTGCTCTATCCCACGCGCGGCCTCCAGGCCCTGAGCGAGGCGGACATGGAACCGCGTTTCGCCGCCGCCGTGGCGCGGGCCTACAACAACTGGCTTCACGATTTCTGCGCGGCCGACCCCACGCGCCTGCTGGGCGCGGGCATGCTGTCGCCCTTCGACGTCGACGCGGCGGTGGCGGAGGCGACCCGCTGCGCCAGGGAACTGGGCTTCCGGGGCATCTTCATGCGCTCGAATCCCGTCAACGACCGCAGCTTCCACGACCCCTGTTACGAGCCCCTCTGGAGCGCCCTGGAAGAGCTCCACATGCCCCTGGGACTGCACGAGTCCTCGTCTTCGGGCGTGCGTCAGGTGGGCGACCAGTTCGAACCCAACTTCATGCTGCGGCGCGTGTTCGCCCAGCCCGTGGAGCAAATGCTGGCCATGGGCAGCATCTGCGCGGGAGGCGTGCTGGCGCGGCATCCGAACCTGAGGGTGGCCTTCTTGGAGGCCAACTGCGGCTGGCTGCCCTGGCTCCTTTGGCGCATGGACGAGGCATGCGAGAGGGAGGCGGACGTCTGGTCGCCGGATCTGGCCATGCCCCCGAGCGAGTACTTCAAGCGCCAGTGCTTCGTGTCCGTGGAACCGGACGAGGAGCCGGTGAAGTACGTCATCGACTACCTCGGCAACGAGCGTATCGTGTTCTCCACCGACTATCCCCACGGTGACTCCAAGTTCCCCCACGCGGTGGAAAGCTTCCTCGATCTCGCCACCATCAGCGAGGAAGACAAGCACAAGATCCTGTGGGACAACTGCGCCGCCTACTACGCCCTGGACCGGGACGGATAAGGGCGCGGCGGATACCCGCCCCCCGCCTCCAACCAGACATTCGATGAACGATACGGGCCGCATCCGACCGGCGCGGGGAATCCTCTTCGCGGGCGCGCTCCTGTGGAACATGTGCAACGGCATGTTGTTCGTGCTCACGCCGCTCGTCGGCGTGAGCCTGGGGCTCTCCGTGCTCGACATCGGGTCGCTGGTGGGGCTCCCCTACTTGCTGACCATCATCATGCGCTTCGTTGGCGGCGCCCTGGCCGACCGCTACGGCGAGCACCGCATGCTCCAGGCCTGCTATTCCCTGAACGTGCTTGCGGCCGTCACGCTGGCCCTGGCGGGGGGGTTCCTCTCGCTGATGTTGTCAAGCGGCCTGGCGAACCTCTCGCGCAGCATGTTCTGGGTTCCGGCCCAGTCCATGGCGAGCCAGCTCTCCAGCCGCTATCCGGGCAAGATGCTCGGGCAGTTGTCGGCGGCCAACTACACGGGCCAACTGTTGGGGCTGGCCCTCGGCGGCGTGCTCGCGGGCTGGCTGGGATACGGCTATACGTTCGCCCTGGTGACTTTCGCTTCGGTGCTGGGCATGTTGCTGGGCTTCGTGCTCCCGCCCATCCGCGTGCACGGCGGCCGCACGGTGTGGGAGACGACCGTGGGGATGAGCCGCCGTCTGCTGCGGGGGCGGACCTGGCTGCTCATCTCGAGTTCGTGCGCGGCGGCCGTGCCCTTCGGCATCACCCAGTCCATCTACCCAGTCTACATGAGCGACTTGAGCTTTGCCGAGGGCTGGATCGGCGTGATCATCGCGGTGCGTTCCATCGGTCCGGTGGCCATCGGACTGGCCTTGGGCTCCGAGATCACCATCGAACGCGAGAAGGGGTTCTACGCGATCAGCATGGCCGGGTTGGGGCTGTGCATCCTCGCCAGCATCTGGACGCAAGGATGGCTGCTTCTAGGTCTTTGCATCGCCGGCCTGGGCATGGCCGGGGCCGTGGCGGACCTGCTCAATCAGGTTCAGGCGGTGGACCTCAGCCGCGCCAGCGATCGGTCGGCGGTGATGGCCGCCACCGGACTCGGCTGGAACATGTCGCCCATGGCTCTTCCGCTGGTGCTCGGGTGGGCGGCCAACACGTGGGGTTTCGCGCCGATGTTCGCCGGCGCCGGCGTCTTCTTCCTGCTCGTCGCCTTGGGGACGCCACTCTGGTATCGCCTTTTGCGCTAATGACATTAGCGGTTAACGATTAGTGAATTTGCGGAACCCAGTTGACAAAAAGGGTAGCGGGTCAATATAAGGTACAACGGGTTGACAAATGAACGATATCTTTTTCGCCTTGTGAGAGATCGCGTAAGATCCAAACCCGGTCCGAGAGCTTCGATCGTCCCTATTGCGTTCGGCTTTCATCGTGTCCTGTCGCGGGGTCGAAAAGAGAAAAGACGGAGGAAAGCATGAACGAGAAGCTGTATGTGGGCGGTCTGCCCTACGCGACAACGGAAGATCAACTCCAGGACGTGTTTGCCGCGCACGGCACGGTGGTGTCCGCCAGGATCATCACCGACAAGTTCACGGGCCGCTCGCGCGGATTCGGTTTCGTGGAGATGGGGTCGGGGGACGAGGCACAACAGGCCATCGATGCCCTGCACGAAACGGAGTTGGGGGGACGCAAGTTGACGGTCAGCGAGGCGCGTCCTCAGGAACGCCGCGGCGGATTCGGAGACAACCGCGGCGGTGGTGGGAACCGGGAACGCTGGTAGCCGGTCCCGTCAGGTGAGCTTCTCCGGGTCCGCCCGCTCAACCAGGTTCCCGTCGGACGTGCCGATGAGGATCCGGGTGGCGAGCCCGCTGAAGATCCCGCACTCCACGACACCGCAGGTCCCGACGATCTCGCGTTCCAGGGTGGGCGGATCCTCAATGACGCCGAACGAGCAGTCCAGGATGTAGTTGCCGTTGTCGGTCACGAACGGGGCGTTGTCCGACGAGCGGAAACGCGCGTCGCAGCCGAGGTCCCGCAGGCGCTTTCGCGTCATCTGCCAGCCGAACGGCACGACCTCCACGGGCAGGGGAAAGGCGCCTAGGCGCTCTTTCAGCTTGCTCTCGTCGACGATGATCAACTCGGTCTCGCTCGCGGAGGCGACGAACTTTTCGCGCAGGAGCGCTCCGCCGCCGCCCTTGATGAGGTTGAATGCCGGGTCCACCTCGTCGGCGCCGTCGATGGTGACGTCGACGTGAAGCACCTCCGCGAAACTGGTGAGGGGGATGCCGAGTTCCCGCGCCAGGGTCGCCGAACTCTCGGACGTGGGGATGCAGCGAATGCGCAGCGATTCGTCACGGATTCTCTGGGCCAGCCGGACGATGGCGAAATAGGCCGTCGAGCCCGTTCCCAGACCTACGATCATGTCGTGCGTTACATAGTCCGCGGCGTGTTCACCGGCGATCTTCTTGGGATTGGAAGCCATGACGCTGGATTGTAACGCACCGGAGGGTCTTGAGAAACCGCCCGGCAGCGGCCGCCGCGACCCGGCCGGTCCCGAGGGCGCAACGGCGCCCGCAACGCTTGTAAGGCAAGGTTGCGCCGGTTAATCTTAGGCGATGCGTTTCCCGGGATTTGTCCGGTCGGCGGTGGGCACGCTGCTGATGGCGGTGTTGGGGGCTTGTGCCCCCTTGAGCGTAGAGGACGAGCGCAGCCTGGGAGCCGACTTCTCACGCAATTTCGAGCTCCGCACCGAATTGGTGCGCGATGCCACCGTTGCCCGATACATCTCCGCCATCGGTGCGCGGCTTCTTGAACACGCGGCGCCCCAGCCGTTCAGCTACCGTTTCAAGGTCGTCCCCAATGACGACGTCAACGCGTTCGCCGCGCCCGCGGGCCATATCTACCTTTACACCGGTACCATTCTCGCGGCGCGGAACGTGAGCGAGCTGGCCGCGGTCATCGCCCACGAGATCGGGCATGTGGCCAAGCGCCACGTCGCCCGCAACTTCAACCGCGCCCTCGCCACCAACATTCTGCGGCAGGCGGGTGCGGCCGCCGCCCAAATCGCCGCGGGCGCCGAAGCGGGGCGGGCCACCGCGGCTCTCGGCGGCCTGGCGGCCATGGGATACCTCAACACGTTCAGCCGCGAGGCCGAGCACGAAGCGGACGTCTTTGCCCTGGGGCTCATGCACCGGGCGGGCTACGATCCGCGTGGGCTCGTCAGCTTCTTTGAAACGCTGCAAAAGGAGAAGGGCGGCGGCTCCGCGCCGAGCTTTCTGTCGACCCACCCGGCGACCGCGGTGCGTATCGCCAACGCGCGCAAGCTGATCGAGGGGCTGCCCCCGGGGGTTCGCCTGGAAGCCGAGGATGAAGGCCGCCTGCGGCAGATCCAGCGCATTCTCCGACAAGGCGCACGAAAACCAAGGAGACACTCGTGAAGCAGATCGGATTCATCGGTACGGGCGGAATGGGCAGCGGCATGGCCGCCAACCTGCTCAAGGCCGGCTTCGGCGTCGTGGTCAACGATGTCCGCCGGGAGGTGACCCGGCCGCTCGAGGAGAACGGCGCGGTGTTCAAGGGCAGCCCACGGGAGGTGGCCGAGGCCAGTGACGTGGTGCTCTCCATGCTGCCCTACGGCGCGGCCGTGCGCCAGGTGGCGCTGGGTGAAGGGGGCCTGTCGGAGGCGGCCGGAGGCGCGCGCACCTGGGTGGATTTCAGCAGCATCGACAAGAAGACCGTCCTGGACGTGAACGGGACCCTCGGGGAGCGCGGCTGGGCGCTGCTCGACGCCTCCGTCAGCGGCGTGGAGGAAGCCGCCGCGGCGGCGACCCTCTCCATCTGGGCCTCCGGCCCGCGGCCGCTCTACGACGAGAACCTGGCTGTCTTCCAGGCCATGGGGAAGAAAGTCGTCTACATGGGCGAACTGGGCAACGCCAAGCTCGTGAAGACCGCCAACGCCATGTTCAGCGGCATCATGCACATGGGTATGGTGGAGGTGTATAACTGGCTCAAGGCGGGGGGTCTCAACGAGGAGGACTTCGAGAACTTCATTCGCAGCTCGCAGAACTACTCCGACGCCCTGGAGCGCGTCACCCGGATCATCGTGAGCGGCGAGTTCAAGCCCCGAAAGTCGTGGATGCCCAAGGACGTGGGCTTCGGCCTCGACGTCGCCCGGGAGATGGAGATCCCGGTGCCCTTCAGCTCACTGGTCTACCAGATGTTCGCCATCGCGCAGGCCAACGGCGTGGACGGCTACGAGGCCACCGGCATCGCCTGTGAAGTCTTCTCGATTCTGTGCGGGCGCAAGGAAGCCCGATAACGGTTGGGCCGGGTGCGTAGAAATTGCCCTGGCGGGCATGCGGAAAGGAGCCGAATATGAAGTCACGCGCGGCCGTTGCATTTGAAGCCGGCAAGCCCCTGGAAGTGGTCGAAGTCGACGTCGAAGGACCCCGGGAAGGGGAGGTGCTGATGCGTATCGTCGCCACCGGCGTTTGCCACACCGACGAGTTCACCCTCTCGGGCGCCGATCCCGAGGGACTGTTCCCCTCCATCCTCGGACACGAGGGCGGCGCGGTGGTGGAGGAGGTGGGCGCGGGCGTCACCACGGTGAAGGCCGGCGACCACGTGATTCCCCTGTACGTGCCCGAATGCCGCGCGTGCGACTACTGCCGCTCGGGCAAGACCAACCTGTGCCAGTCCATCCGCGTGACCCAGGGCCAGGGCGTCATGCCCGACGGCACCGGCCGGTTCACCCTCGGCGGCAAGCCCATCTTCCACTACATGGGAACGTCCACGTTCAGCGAGTACACGGTGTTGCCGGAGGTCTCCGTGGCGAAAATCGACCCCAAGGCCCCGCTGGAGAAGGTCTGCCTGCTGGCGTGCGGCGTCACCACGGGGATCGGCGCGGTGCTCAACACCGCCAAGGTGGAGGCCGGCGCCACGGTGGCCGTGTTCGGCCTGGGCGGCATCGGCCTGAGCGTGATCCAGGGCGCGGTCATGGCCAAGGCCGGCCGCATCATCGGCGTCGACACCAACCCGGCCAAGTTCGACATGGCGCAACGCCTGGGCGCCACGGACGTGTTGAACCCCAGGGACTCGGACCGCCCCGTCCAGGAGGTGCTGGTGGACATGACCGACGGCGGCGCGGACTACTCCTTCGAGTGCATCGGCAACGTCGACACCATGCGCGCGGCCCTGGAGTGCTGCCACAAGGGTTGGGGCGAGTCCACCATCATCGGGGTGGCGGGGGCCGGCAAGGAGATCAGCACGCGGCCGTTCCAGCTCGTCACCGGTCGGGTGTGGCGCGGCACCGCCTTCGGCGGCGTCAAGGGCCGCTCGCAGCTTCCCGGCTACGTCGACCGCTACACCGCGGGCGAGATCAACCTCGACGACATGATCACCCACACCATGCCGCTGGAGGACATCAACGGTGCCTTCGACCTCATGCACGAGGGCAAGAGCATTCGTTCGGTGGTGATCTATGGCTAGAGCGGGACGCGCATCCACGGCCATGGAGGTCGTCGGCACGCCCCGGAACCGCATCGAGGGCGTCGACAAGGTCACCGGCGCGGCCATGTACGCCGGCGACCTGGACATCCCCGGCACCCTTGAGGCGCGGGTGCTGCGCGGCACGCATGCCCACGCCCGGGTTCGTTCCATCGACGTGAGCGCGGCGCTGCGCGTCCCGGGCGTGGTGGCGGTGCTGTCCCGGGACGACTTGGGCGACATGGACCCCTACTACGGCCACTGCCTGCGCGACCGTCCGATCGTGGCCATGGAGCGGGTGCGCCACGTGGGCGAACCCGTGGCCGCGGTGGCCGCGCACGGCGCGCTGGCGGCCGAGGAGGCGATCTCGCGCATCGAGGTCGAGTACGATGAGCTGCCCTGCGTCACTTCGCTGGACGAGGCCCTGGCGGACGGCGCCCCGGTGCTGCACGAGCGCGCGGCGGGGTCGGGCGACTTCCACGACGTGAACCTCTCGGACGCGCGCGAGCACCCCAACATCTGCCACCACGAGCACATCGAGCTCGGCGATGCCGACCGGGGCTTCGCGCAGTCCGACGAGATCTTCGAGGACACGTTCCATTTCCCCATGGTGTGCCACTACTCCATGGAGCCCCACACGACCACCGCGCTGGTGCGGGGGCGGCAGGTCACGCTGTGGTCCGCCTCGGCGCATCCCTTCCTGATCCGCTCCGAGCTGGCGAAACTCTTCGGTCTCTCCATGACCGACGTGCAGGTGGTGGTGCCCTACGTGGGCGGCGCCTTCGGCGGAAAGTCGTACCTCAAGATCGAGCCCTTGGTGGTGGCGCTGGCGCGCAAGACCCCGGGGCAGCCGGTGCGCCTGCAACACTCCGTCACGGAGTCCATGCTCACCGCCCGGCGCCATTCGGCCCGCTGCCACATCAAGACCGGCGTGAAGCGCGACGGCACCATCATGGCGCGCGAGGTCAAGATGTACCTGGACACGGGCGCCTATGCCGACAACGGGCCGCGAGTGGTGGCGCGGGCCGTCCTGCGCGTGCACGGCGCCTATCGCTGCGCCAACTTCCGCTCCGACAGCTACGGCATCTACACCAACTCCGTGCCGGCCGGCTCCATGCGCTCCATCGGCGGCCCCCAGTCGATCTGGCCGGTGGAGGCGCAGATGGACCGCATCGCCGAAGCGCTGGGGCTGGATCCCCTTCAGTACCGCCTGCGCCACCTGCTGGACCGCGACGAGGCGATCCGCCCGAACTCCCGCGGCGTCGACGGTGACCTGCGCGAGGGACTCAACCGAGTGGCCGAGATGGTCCGGCAGACGGGAGCCCCGCCGGCCGGCGGCGGCACGGGCTTCGCCGTGGGCATCACCGACAGCGAGGCCAATCCCGTATCCACGGCCATCGTGCGTCTGCTGAGCGACGGCGACGTGGTGGTCATGGCCGGCAGCACCGAAGTGGGGCAGGGCGCGCGCACGGTGCTGAGCCAGATTGTGGCGGAGGAGTTGTGCGTGCCGTTCGAGCGCGTGAGGCTGCGCGGCACCGATACCCATACCACGCCGTTCGACCGCTCTACCGGCGCGAGCCGCTCCACCACGGTGATGGGCACCGCGGTCAAGTTCGCCGCCGCCGACGTCCACCGGCAGGTCAAGGCCATCGCCGCGGAGCAGTTCGGCGTCGAGCCGGAGCGGGTGATGCTCAAGGGTGGGGCGGCCTGGTGCGGCGAGGCCCGGCGGGATTTCTCGGAGGTGGTGTCGGGCTACTTCGGCATGCCGGGCGGCGAGCTCATCGGCCGCGGCTACGTGCGTGCCGGCGGCGGCATCTCGCCGATCCTGCCGATCTTCTGGGAAGTGGGCATCGGCGGTGCGGTGGTGGCGGTGGACCGGGACACCGGCGAGTTGACGGTGGAGCGTTACAGCAGCGTGGCCGACGTCGGCCGCGCCATCAACCCGCGCCAGGCCGAGGGCCAGGACGAGGGCGCCGCGGTCATGGCCATGGGCCATACCCTGTTCGAGTCGCTGATCTACGCGGACGGACAGCCGCTCAATCCGAACCTCGTGGACTACCGGGTGCCGGCCTTCCGGGACATTCCCCGGATCTTCGAGTCATGCCTGCTGGAGAACGGTGACGGCCCCGGCCCCTACGGCGCCAAGGGCATGGGGGAGGGCGGCATCATCCCGGTGGCGCCGGCCGTCTGCAACGCCCTGGCGCAGGCCACGGGGGTCCGCATCCACGAGTTGCCGCTGACGCCGGAACGCGTGTGGCGCGCACTGAGGAAAGCGGCGGCCGAGACCGCGTAGGCGGTGAGCGCCGGCCTGACCAGACACTAGCAGTCCATGCGTTCCGCCATCGTGCTCCTGTGGCTCAGCCTCGGCTGGACCGTGCTCTGTTTCCTGCTCTACCGGGATCGCGATGTGATCCTGCAGGCCAGCGCCCCGGTGTGGATCGCCGCCGCGGTCGGCTGGATGGTCTACAGGACGGTCACGGCCCTGCTGGCCCGGCGGCGCGCGGCAGGCAAGCCCCGGACAAGAAAGCGCGCCGCATCCGCGACGGCCTCCCGAGCCGGTGCCCGTCGAACCCCGCGCTCAAGCGCGTCCGGATCGCGGAAACGGACATCGTAACGGGCGGCGGGAGAAACGACGGACGTCGATACTACCGGGCGAGCATCCCGTCGATGGACAGCGCTCCCGCGCCGCCCACCAGAAGCGCGAACGCCATCAGGAAGAGGGCGAGGCAATATTCGATGCCCATGCCCTTGCGGCCGCCGCCGGACAGGAAGAAACCGAACTCCACGTGACTCTTCCAGGTGGCCACCGCGAGGAAGATCATCAGGCCGAGGGCCAGCGGGCGGGTGAAGAAGCCCAGGATCAACGCTGGCACGCTGAGCGCCTCCGTGAGGATGCCGATGACGCCGATCCACACGGGGATGTGATACTTGTCGCGCCAGTTGCCCGTCTGTCCCTTGATGCCCCTGCCGCCGAACCAGCCGATGAGATGCATTGAACTGTGGGCGAAGAAGGTCACGGCCAGGCCCAGGCGCAGGATGACGAAGGCCATGTTGGGTTCCGTTTGAAAGATCGCGTTCATCCTTGTCCTCCCGCGGGCCGCGTCCATGGCGGCGTCAAGGCGGCGGCGTGGCGCCGCGTCGGCCGTTTCCGGGTCAACCGGCCAGGAACTTCCGGATCGCGGCGTGGGCCGCGTCGGGGTTCACGAAGAAATAGCTGTGCCTCTCGCCCTCGAGCTCGACGAATTCCGCTCCCGGAATTCCGGCGGCCAGCTCGTCCGCGGCCTGCCGCAACGACGTGTCGCTGGTGACGTTGTGCTCCTCCGCCCCCACCAGGATCAGCGTGGGCATGCGGATTTCCTTGAGGCGTTCCTTCACGTCGTGCGCTTGGCGCGCGATGACGTGGCGAAAATACTGTTCCACCGGGTTGAGGTGTGCCAATCGCACCGCCAGATAGCCTTCCACCCGGTGAGGGTACCGCTTGACGAACGCGTCGGTGAAGCCCACGAGGATGCCGTGGTCGCGCAGGTACTGTTTGTAGCCCCACTCCACCATTTCCTTGGCGATTCGCAGCGGGATGCCCGGCGTCGGATTGAAGGCGCGGCCCGAGGCGCAGATCAGGGCGGAGACCCGGTCGGAATGGTCCAGGGCCATGACCTGGGCCACCGAGCCACCCATGGAATGGCCGCATACGACCGCGTCGCGAGCGTCCAAGTGTTCCAGGACCGCCGCCGCGTCGTCGGCGAAATCCTTGACGCTGTAGGGCCCCGACGGCCAGGTCGAACGGCCGGTGCCGCGATAGTCGTACAGGATCACCTGATGGCCGCGGGAGAACTCGGGCACCTGGTGGAGCTTCCACACGTCGCAGTGGCACGCGGTCTCGCTCAGGAACAGGAACGGACGCCCCGCGCCGTGGGTTTCGTAGTAGAGGGTGACGCCTTGTCTCTCGATGGTCGGCACCGCGGCCTCCTCGGACGCCCGTCGGGGCGCCTGAAAGAGGTGCTCCCGAGACCTTGGCGTCCCTGGTCGGATTGACACCACACTAGTCCAACCGGCTGTTCAACGCGGCCGCACCGGGTAGCTCATGGGGGCCACGTCGTCGATGGTCTCGCCCAGGGCGCGCCATTCGGGCACGGAGTCCCACAGCGGCTGGGCGCCTTCCTGGATCTCGGTCAGCAATTCGGCTTCATCGAAACGCGTGGGACGGCCGCCTTCCAGCAGCGTCTCCCCGTCCACGATAATGGTTTCGATGTCGCTGCCGCTGCCGCCTTCCACCAGGGACTTGATGGGATCGCGCACGGCGCCGAAGTGGGTGCGGCGCAGGTCCGCGAGGATCATGTCGGCCTTGGCGCCCGGCGCCAGCCGTCCCAGGTCGTCGCGGCGCAGGGCCTTGGCGGCACCCAGGGTGGCGGCGTGGTACACGTCGTAGGGCTTGCCGGCGCGGAAGCTTCCTTCCACCAGGCGGCAGGCGAGGCCCGCCAGACGCATCTCGTGCACCATGTCCTGCGGGAAGGTGTCCGTCCCCAGCACCACGTTGATGCCGCGCTGCCGGTACGCGTCGAAGGATTCCAGCGCGATGCCCATCTTGGCGTACTTGTAGGGGGCGTGCGCCACCGAGGCGCCACTGTCCGCCAGCATCGCCAGGTCGTCGGTGTAGGGGTAGTGGCACCAGGAGTGCCGGCTGTGAAACACGCAGTGTCCGAGGATCACTTCCTCGCCCAGGAAGTCCAGGTCGTGCAGGTACTGGATCGGCGTCACCCCGCGCTGCCGCAGGGTCGACTGGAACTCCAGGGGATTCATGGCGGTGTGGAGCTGGATGCCGATGCCGAGATCGGCTGCGGCGCGCTTCGTCGCCTGGAGCAGCTCGGGTGTGCAGGTGTCCAGTTGCCCGGGGTACAGCATGGCGCGGATGCGGCCGTCGTGGGCGCCGTCGTGCTGTTGCGCGTATTCCACGGCCCGTGCCAGCCCCTGTTCGCCGCTGGCCTCGTTCCAGTCCCACTGGATGCGTCCCTGGTCGTCGAGCACGTAGGCGGCGCTGCGATAGCCGGCGCCGAGGTAGGCGCGCGCACCCAGCTCACCGATCATCTCGGTAAAGCCGTCGATCATGGTCCCGCGGGTACCCACGTCCAGGATGGTGGTGGCGCCGCCGCGCATGGCGGCCCACACGCCGAACTTCCCCTCCACCCCCGCGCGCGGCGGCGGCCCCATGCCCTTGGCGCCACGCCGCATGGCCCCGTAGGACAGGAAGTTCATCCCGAGGTAGTCTGTTTTGGTGGCGTCGTTCAGCATGACGTGGCGGGCGTTGGTGCCCGCGTGGATGTGGCAGTTGATGAGTCCCGGCCCGATCAACCGGCCGCGCGCGTCGATGGTGCGGTCCACCGGTCCGTCGAAGCCGTAACCCACGTGAATGATGCGATCATCCTCGTAGACCACCACGCCGTCGGGCAGGAGCTCGTGGCCGCCGCCGTCGTAACCCACCACCCAGCCGCCCTGAATGAGTGTTTTCATGGTCGGTTCACCTCGTGATGCTGTCCCGGTGTGCTGTACTCGAAAGATGAGCGGACTGTCAAATACACCCTTGCCGCCTCACCCGGGGTCGCTCCCGAAGAGGGAAAGGGCCGAAGGCGCTGCGGCGCTGCCGGCGAGCCGGGCGGCGAGGTTCGTGAGGCGGCGCGTGGCGCGGGCGTTCCCTACCGCCATGCTCAGGGCGCGGGGCTGGCCGATGATGACCACGAGGCGCTTGCCGCGTGTGACCGCGGTGTAGATCAGGTTGCGCTGCAGCAGCAGGTAGTGCTGCATGGCCAGCGGGATCACCACCGCCGGGTACTCGGAGCCCTGGCTCTTGTGCACCGAGGTGGCGTAGGCCAGGGCGATCTCGTCCAGCTCGGTGAAATCGTAGGGCACCGTGCGGTCGTCGAAGACGACGTGGAGCTGGCCCTCGTCCAGGTCGACCCGCGACACCTGCCCGATGTCGCCGTTGAAGACTTCCTTGTCATAGTTGTTGATGGTCTGGATGACCTTGTCCCGCGGCGCGTAGCTCCAGCCGAAGCGGCTCACCTGGGGCTCGGCGCCGGCGTTTAGTCGCTTCTGCAACTCCACGTTGAGCGAGCGCGTGCCCAGGCTGCCGCGGTTCATGGGGGTCAGCACCTGGATGTCCCGGATGGGGCTCAGGTCGAAGCGCTTGGGTATGCGCTCGGTGACCACCTGGAACAGCTTGTCGTGGATTTCCTCGGGGGACTCGGCCGGAATGAAATAGAAGTCCTGCAGCTCGCCGCTCCCGTCCGGGGTTTCGACGGCCATGCCGTCGTTGATGCGGTGGGCGTTGACCACGATGCTTGAGGATGCCGCCTGCCGGAAGATCTCCGTGAGCCGCACCGTGGGTACCTGTCCGGACTCGATGATGTCCTGCAGCACCGAACCCGGTCCCACCGAGGGGAGCTGGTCCACGTCCCCCACGAACAGCACCGCGGCGTGGGTGGGCACGGCCTTGAGGAGCTGGTTCATCAGCAGCACGTCCACCATGGACGCCTCGTCCACCACCAGCAGCTCCACGTCCAGGGGATCGGCTTCATCCTTGCGAAAGCCCATCTGCCTGGGATCGAATTCCAGCAGGCGGTGGATGGTGCGTGCTTCGGCGCCGGCGGACTCCGACAGGCGCTTGGCCGCGCGCCCGGTGGGCGCGCACAGCAGCACCTGGGCGCGTCGTGCCTCCACCAGCTTGAGGATGCTGTTGACGATGGTGGTCTTGCCCACCCCCGGTCCGCCGGTCAACACGGTGACCTTGCCGTCGAGCACGGTCTCCACCGCCCGGCGCTGGGACTCCGACAGGCTCAGGCCGGTGGCCTGCTCCACCCATGGAATCGCCCGCGCGCCGTCGACCTTGCCCCAGGGCGGTGCGCCGCGCAGAAGCCGTTGCAGATGGCCGGCGACGCCGGCCTCGGCGCGGTGGAGCGGGGTGAGGAACAGCGCCGGCTCGCCCCCCACGTGCTCCGCCACGAGGTTTCCCGCCGCTACCTCCAGCCCGATGGCCTCTTCCACCAGCGCGGGCGTCACTTCGAGAAGCTCCACCGTGCGCTCCATCAGGTTCGGTCGCGCCGCCGCGCAGTGCCCTTCGGACGACAATTCCCAGAGCACGTGGTGCAGGGCCGCGCGGATGCGAATCACCGAGTCCGACGGGATGCCCAGCTTTTGCGCGATGACGTCCGCGGTGAGGAAGCCGATGCCGTGGATGTCCAGGGCCAGCCGGTAGGGGTTCTCCCGGATGCGCTCGATGGCGGCGTCGCCGTACACCCGGTAGATGCGCGCCGCGCGCGCGTTGCCGATGCCGTGGGTGTGCAGGAAGACCATGATCTCGCGGATGGCCTTCTGCTCGCGCCACGCCTCGACGACGCGCTCCTGGCGCTTGGTGCCGATGCCCTCCAGCGTGCGCAGCCGGTCCGGGTCCTGCTCGATGACGTCGAACACCTCGGCGCCGAACTCCTTGACGAGCTGGTGCGCGAAGTGCGGGCCGATGCCCTTGATCAACCCCGACCCCAGGTACTTCTCGACCCCTTCGAGGGTGGTGGGGGGAATGACTCTCAGGGCCGCCGCGCGGAACTGGAGGCCGTAGGTGGCGTCGTTGACCCAGCCCCCCTGGCAGTCGATCTCCTCGCCCGCGTTCACCGCGCCCGCGTTGCCCACCACCGTCACCAGGTCCCGCTGGCCGCGGGCCTTCACCTGCAGGACGCAAAAGCCGCTGTCCTCGCTATGGAAGGTGACCCGCTCGACGAACCCCTGGAGCTGTTCGGTGGTGGTCGCGGGCTGTCTGACTGCCTTGTCCCACATAGGGTGGTTTCCGGACCTTGCGGCTCTGCTCGCGTTCTCGGGAGGTGTTTCGCTCGCGGGCTCAATCGTTGCCGCGGAATAGCCTGAGTCCGCGGTCGATGAGCTGTTGCAGCGGGTCTTCGGGTTGCCGCGTCGCCCGGGGCTTCTCCTGTTTGTCCTCCGCTGCTTCGGGAGTGTCCTTGGGCGACTTCCGAGTTTCCGGCGATTCCGCGGCGCTTTCCTCCGGCACCAGTCTGGTCTTTATTCCAGGGAAGAGGTCCAACAGCCGTCCCAGGCGTGCGCGCACGCCTATCTGACGCAGGCGCGCGACCAGTTGGGGCCCGGGCCTCACGTGAACACCCGGCAATGTGCCGTCGACGGAAAAGGGCAGCTCGATCTCGCCCTGGCCGTTGGCGAGGACGCGGAGCCGGGAGGGAGGCACCAGGTCGGCGGACAGGCCCTGGGACACGGTCAGCACGCCCTCGATCTCGGTGACGCCGTCGAGGTCCACGGAGCCCGTGCCGGTGACGTCGTAGTCCTTGGCCTTGAGGGTGATGCGCTCGATGGCGACTTTGCCGCCCTCTGCCTTGAATTCTCCATCGAGCTGCTCCAGGACGGTGGTGCCGCGCTGGAAGATGTGCGGATAGCGGTCCCTGAGGCCGCGGCTGAAGAGCTCGGTCAGACCCTGGATGCCGGTGATGCCTTCGAGGGCCTGCTCGGCCAGATTGAACTCCAGCACCCGGCCGCCGAGAACCGCGGCCTTTCCATTCCCGGCGAGCGTGGACTTGACCGCGTCCCAGGTGTGTCCTTGTCCGGCCATGCGCAGGTCGGCCTCAAGGGTTCCTCTTGCCGGGGGGATGCCGGCGGTGCCGTCGAGGTAGGCGCCGATATCCATGCCGCGCACACGCAACGCGGCCTCGAACGGGAAAGGGGCGTCCCGGAGTTGCATGCGGCCATCGGCTTCCAACTCACCGTTGAGAGCCTTCAGCCGAAGGGAATCCAGTACGAGCCATGGCCGGGCTACATCGACCGTGGCCGCGAGGTCCGTGTAATCGAGACCCAGGAGGCTGCCCCGCGACGCGGTCAGAGTGGCGCCGCCGGCAAGACTTCCGGTCCAGGTGAGGCGCCCGCTGGCATGGGCCTCTTCCAGGACCCCGTCCGGTTGAAGCTGGAGATCGGCCAGTTGTAGTTGGGGTGAGCGCAGGTCGTAGCCGATCGCCAGGGGGTTGAAGCTCTCGATGACCCCGTTCCCGGAAACTTGCGCCTGGCCCAGGCGGAAGTCGAGCGTGCGTACGGTGGCGCGGTCACCGTCGGAATCGACCTCCAGCTTGAGATCCCGCAGGCGCAGGTGCCGGCGGCCGTCCCGGTGGTGGAGAACAGCGCCGGCGGTGTCGACGCGGGTGACGGTGACCTGCCGGCGCAGGGGATGGATCTCGAGCCCGACCCGTACTTCGGGAGCGTCGAAGAAACGGCCGGAGCCCAGGGCGGGGTCTTCGGACACGGCGAGGCCGAGGATGCGGACGCGGATGCCGCCTCTGAACGTGACGTGCACGCGGTCGAAGTCGATGGTCCGGCCGGTGCGCCGCGCGGCCGCGGCAATGATCCGGTCCTTGTTCCAGGTGATGATCGTGTCGATATTGTAGAGCGCCCAACCTAGCAATGCGGCGGCAACTATAATAAGGACCATCAACGCGATGAGGAGGCTGCGCATGAAGGGCGTCCGGTTCCCTGGCCGGCCAATCTACACCATCGCGTCGCGGAACTGAAGATGGGTTTTTCGGCGCGCCGCCAGGAGGCTCGTGGATGCCCCGCGGGGCCGCGCCGGGACGGAGGTTGGCCCTTGAAACGCTTCGTATCCGAACGCCGGGTGGAGTTCGCTGACTGCGATTCTGCCCGAATCGTGTTCTATCCCAACTTTTACAAGTGGTTCGACCGCGCCACGGAACGGCTGTTCGCCTCCGTGGGACTGACCTACCGTGCCATGGAGGAACGCCACGGCGTCATCGGCCTGCCCCTCCTGGAAACCGGCTCCAAGTACCTGCGTCCCTGCCGCCACGGAGAGCGGGTGCGCCTGGAGAGTTGGGTGGACTCCTGGCGCGAGAAGGTGTTCGTGGTGCAGCACCGCATCGAGTGCGAGGGCGAGCCGGCGGTGGAGGGCTACGAGACCCGCGCCTGGGCCGCCTTGACCGAGACGGAACCCCGGTCCATGCGCGCGGTCGCCATCCCCGCCTCCGTCCGGGAACTGTTTCTGTAGTGGAACCCACCGACTCCCGAAACAGCGAGCGTTGGGCGCGCCGGCTCAACTACCTGGCGGGCGCCTGTGTCTCCAGTTCCATGAGCGCGGCGGTCACTTACGTGCCGCTCTACATGAAGAGCCTGGGCTCTTCGTACTTTGTCAGCGGGCTCCCCCTGGGAGTGCGGGCCATCGGCCGGTTCACCTTTGACGCCGCGGCCATCGTCGTGGCCGGGCGGGGGGTTCGCCCGCAGACGATACTTGCGCTGGGGGTCACGTTCACCGGTCTGGCTCTGCTGGCTTGCGCGCTGTTCCCCGGCGCCTACCCCGTCACCGCGGCGTTCTTCTTCATAGGCGCCGGCGTCGCATGGGTGCAGATCGCGCTCCGGCAGATCGTGTTCGAGGGGGCACAGGCGGGCCGGCGAGGCCGCGCCCTGGGAATCCTGAGCCGGCCAAGGGCTGGTGGGGGCGGAAGCCGATGCTGGGCGGGCCGGCGAGGCCGCGCCCTGGGAATCCTGAGCCTCTTCCTGGCCTCGGGTCCCATGGTAGGCATCGCCCTCGGCGGATTCGTCTCCGAGCACCTGGGGTACCGCACGCTGTTCGCCGTGGGGGCGGGCTTCGTTCTGTGGCTGCCGCTGCTGCTGGTGCGGCTCACGCCGCGGGAGAAGAAACCCAAAGGCCGGGAAGGGTCGCTGCACGGGCGGGTGATCCGCGAGATCCTGTGCACGCCCGGCGCGGGGCTGCTGTGCGCCGCGAGCTTCTTCTCCCTGTTCTACCAGCCGGCGCGCGCGCTGGCGCTGGCGTTCTACGCCACCGACTCCCTGGGCCTGTCGCTCAGCTCCTACGGCATCATGCGCGGCATCAGCCAGCTCGGCAACGTGAACGGTCGCTTCTTCGGCGGACTCTGGACCGACCGCTCGGGGGTCGGCGCGTGTCTCGCCACCGGTTTCTTTATCTCGGCGGCAGGCTACGCGCTGGTACCGTGGACGACGGACTTCTGGTCGCTCCTGGTCGTGCACACCGCCGTGGGTGCCGGCGCCGGCATGGTGAACCTCGCGGGCCAGGTGGGGATCCTGTCGCTGTTCCCGTCGGCCATGCGCGGGCAGGCCATGGCGCTGCACCGCGCGGTGGGGGACGTGGGACTGTTCCTGGGCCCGATGGTCGTCACCGCCGGTCTGGACGCCTTCGGCTTCTACCCGGTGTTCATGGGCCTGGCGGCGCCGCCGCTGGTGTTCGGGTTGTGGACGGTGCTGGGAAGGTCGCTGCCACGCGCGGACGCGGTGCCGGACGGTTGAACCGCTATCCGAGATGGGGCACGACGTCTTCGGCGAGCAACTCCAGGTGCTCCATCTCGTCGAAGGCCGGGTTGAGGAGCAGGTGCCGGGCGCCGAAGCCCACCACTTGGTTGAGCTTGTCGATGACCTCCTGGCGCCCGCCCCAGACGCACACCTGCGAGGCCATGTCGGCGTTGCGGTAGCGCACGGCGAAGAACTCGCGCAGGCGCCGTTCCGCCCGGTCGCGGTCGTCGTCCACCGCGAGGTAGACGCGCTTGGAGATGGTGAAGGTGGCCGGGTCCCGCCTGGCTTCGTCCAGCAGGCGCACGATGCGCCCGTGCTCCTTGACGAAGCGGTCGGTGCCCGAGGACCCGGCGCCCATCCAGCCGGCGCCGTAGGTGATGGCCCGTCGGAGGGCCGGCTCGGCGTGGCCGCCGAACCAGAGCGGGAACGGCTGTTGCAGCGGCTTGGGCTCCATGGCGACGTCGGTGAAGTTCCAGAACCGTCCCTCGAAGCTGACGCGTTCCTCGCTCCACAGCGCCTGCATGACCTTGATGCCTTCCACGAAGCGGGTCACGCGGTGCTCGGAAGGGTAGCCGAAGACGGTCTCGGGCTCGGGCCACATGCGTCCGCGGACGCCTCCGAGGCCGATGCCGGGAACGATGCGCCCGCCGCTCAACTGGTCCAGGCTCGCGAGGCTCTTGGCGAGCTGCAAGGGATTGCGCAGCACGGTGAGCAGCACCGAGGCGCCGATCCTGAGGCGGGAGGTTGCCGCGGCCACGTAGGTCATCAGGGTGACCGGCTCCAGCATCGAGAAGTTGCTGAGGATGCGCTCCTGGGTCCAGAGGCTGTCGTAGTCCAGTTCCTCGGCCCGGGCCACGAACTTCTTGATGTGGTCCGTGTCCACGGGTCCACCGATGAACACCTGGGGGATCTCGATGCCGCAGGGGATGTGGCCGTCCGCCATGTCGTTACCTCGTGGATTCCCGGACGGCGCGGGCGATGCGCTCTTCCGATGGGCCGATGTAGTCCTCGAGCGGTTGACTGTAGGGGACCGGCACATCCAGCGTCGCCACCCGGCGGATGGGCCCCTTGAGCTTGTCGAAGCCGCTCTCGGCGATGCGCGCGGCGATCTCGGCGGCCACGCCGCAACTCTGGTGGGTCTCGTCCGCGATCACCACCCGGCCGGTCTTTTCCACCGAGGACATGACGGTGTCGAGGTCGAAGGGCACCAGGGTGCGCGGGTCCACGACCTCCACGTCGATGCCGTCGGACGCGAGCGCTTCGGCCACGGCAAGGGCGCGCTGGACCGTGAAGGAAGTGGCGATCAGGGTGACGTCGGCGCCGGCGCGTTTCACGTCCGCCTGCCCCAAGGGGATGCGTTCGCCCTCCGGCACCGGTCCTTCGGTCTCGAACAGGTTCGAGTGGTCGACGAAGACCGTGGGATTGTCGCTCGCCACCGCCGCCTTGAGAAGGCCCTTCACGTCGCGCGGGGACGACGGCAGCACGATCTCCAGGCCCGGACAGTTCCACAGCATGGCCTGGGGGCTGGCCGAGTGCTGCGCCGCGCCGCCGCCCCGGAGGCCGTGGAGCATGTGGAACACCACCGGCGCCCGCGCCTGGCCGCCGGACATGTACAGGACGTTGGCCGCTTCGTTCACCACCTGGGGCCAGGCTTCGAACAGGAAGCTGCCCGTGGTCACGTCCACGACGGGCCGCAGCCCGGCCATGGCGGCCCCCGTGGCCAGTCCGCAGAAGCCCAGTTCCGATATGGGCGGCGAGGCCACGCGATCGGGCCAGGCCTTTTCGATGGCGGCGAACTTGAGCCGGTGCGGGCTCAGGCTGAAGAACGTCCCGCCGATGAGATGGACGCGTTCGTCCTCCTCCATGAGCTCGCGCAGAGCTTCGAGCTTTGCCTCGTGGTACTTCAGGTTTCGCATTTCAGTTCAGTCGTCGACACAGCCTGTTCCGCGGAAATCCATGGGCGGAGCGGGGGATCGCGGGGCTCTACGCGAACACGTCGGTCTCGGCTTCGGCGAGATCGGGATAGGGGCTGTCGAAAGCGAAGTCGACGGCCGCCGCGATCTGTTCCACCACCGGCCGGTTGATGGCCTCAAGCTCGTCCCGGTTTGCGTGCCCGTTCTCCACCAGCTCGCGCATGAACCGGAGCACCGGATCACTGTCCCGATACCAGCCGCGCACGTCCTCGGGCGCGGTGGACACGTCCCAGGCCAACTCCACGGTGGTGGGCGCCTTGACCACCGGCCAGTTGGTCTCGCTGCCCGGCCATCGGACCGTCAGGGTCTCGATGAAGCGCGGGCCTTCGCCCGAACGGATCGCGTCGATGTTCTCACGCAGCGCCTCGTGCACCACGCCGGCGTCGGTGCCGTCTACCTGGACCGCGGGGACCTTGTACGCCTTGGGCAGATCGGTGAGCGGGTAGGCCGCCATGGTGGACGACTGGGTTGCGCCCACGGCGTTGCCCGCGCCGTACTTGCCGTTGTTCTCGCACAGGAAAAGGACCGGCAGTTTCCACAGCGACGCCAGGTTGAAGGTTTCGGGGATGGCGCCTTCCTCCAGCGCGCCGTCGCCGAACAGGCACACCGCGATCTGTCCGGCGCCCCGGCTCTTGGCCGCGTACGCGGCGCCGGCCCCCAGCGGCAGGATGCCGCCCACCACGCCCGAGCACTGAAGGAACCCCAGCTCCCGCGGGCTCGTGTGGAAGGAGCCGCCCTTGCCGCGGTTGTAGCCGTCGCGCCGGCCCAGGATCTCCGCCAGGAGCCGTCCGGGGTCGCCGCCTCGGGCAAGGATGTGGCCGTGGTTCCGGTGCGTGGAGAACAGGAGGTCGTCGGGACGGAGCAGCGAGATCGCCGGCACGCCGGTGGCTTCCTGGCCGATGTAGACGTGGTAGTGGCCGCGGAAGCGCCCCTCGTGGTGCAGGCCGATGAGCCGTTCCTCGAAGTGCCGGATGAGCAGCATCCTCCGGCACTGGTCCAGCAGTTGTTCCTTGGCGATGTCGGGGAGCATTTCGGCAACCGGTATAGGCCATCGCGCCGCGGATGCCAACCCCCTTCATGACCCTGAGTGAAGCACGCCGAGGCGCCGGCGCTGTTTGACAAGCCCTCCGGGCCGGGCTAATCACGGTGCGAGCAACAAGACCCGCAGATTATGATGCGAATGGCCCAGACAGGACACTAAAGGAACGGATCATGACGCTTGAGAACATGGTCGCCGTGGTTACGGGCGGCGGACAGGGCCTGGGGCGGGCCATCACCCTGGCGCTGGCGGGGGCGGGCGCGAAGGTGGTGGTGGCCGACATGAACCCGGACACCGCCGAGGCGGTTGCCGCCGAGGTCGCGGACGCCGGTGGCGAGGCGCTGGCGGTGCAGGTGGACGTGGCCGACGAGGCCTCCGTGGCCGCGTTGCGGGAACGCGCCCTGGAGCGCTTCGGACGCGTGGACGTCCTGGCGGCCAACGCGGGGCTGTATCCGCGTTCCATGGTGGTGGACATGTCCGAGGAGGAGTGGGACCGGGTGCTGGACGTCAACGTCGGCGGTCAGTTCTTGTGTGCCCGGGCTTTCGCTCCGGCCATGAAGCAGGAGGGCAGCGGCCGCATCATCTGCACGGCGTCGTCCATCGCATACAAGGGCGCCGCCGGGCATTCCCACTACGCCGCATCCAAGGCCGCGACCCTCGGTTTCGTGCGCGGGCTGGCCCGTGAGCTGGCGCCCCACGGCATCACCGTGAACGCGGTGGCGCCGGGGACCGCCAACACGGCCATGCCGCGCCAGCACCGCTCCGAGGAATCGCTGCGGCAACGCGGCGAACAAACGCCGCTGGGCCGCATCGCGGAACCGGAGGACATCGCCAACGCCGTCGCCTTTCTCGCAAGCGGCGCGGCCGCCTACATCACCGGGCAGACCCTGGTCGTCAACGGCGGAGACTTTATGATTTGATCTCCGGACCTGGTGCCGGAGTCCCTTGACGTGGAAGGGAAGACCTTATGCTGAGAAAGAAGGTGTGTCTCGTCGGCTACGGCTCGACGGAATACTCGCGCAAGTCCGACCGGCCGCTCCTGTCGTACTACGCCGAGGCCATGCAGAACGCCATGGCGCAGACCGGTCTCACCAAGAAGGAGATCAACGGGTTCTCCATGGTGACCCAGGCGAGTCCCGACTACTCGCCCTACGTGGCCGAGCAGTTGGGCCTGGAGCTCGACTGGGTGCTCAACGGCGACTGCGGCGGCGCCGGCGCGGTGTGCGCCATCCGGCGCGCGGCGGACGCCATCGAGGCGGGCTATCTGGACGTGGCCTTCATCGTCGCGGGCAACGCCTTCGACAAGAACGTGTCCCACCAGCGGGTGCTGGAGTACCAGCGGGCCAACTACGTGGACGTGTACGGCTACGGCGGACCGAACACGCTGTTCGCGCTGGTGCAACGGCGCCACATGGAGGAGTACGGCACCACCCTGGAGCAGATCGGCAAGATCGCCGTGAGCCAGCGCTTCAACGCCGGCCCCAATCCCCAGGCGCTTCTGCGCACCCCCATGACCATCGAGGACTACCTGAACTCGCGCCTGATCTCCGATCCCATACGGCTGTTCGACTGCGTGATGCCGTGCTCCGGCGGCGAGTGCGTGGTGGTGGCCTCCGAAGAGCGCGCCAGGCAGATCACCGACAAGCCCATCTACCTGGTGACGGACGCCGAGAAGATCGGCTTTCAGGCCTCGAACATGCTGCCGGACAAGACCGTCACCGGCATGAGCGTGGTGGGCGAGCACCTGTTCTCGGAGATGAGCCGGGACAACATCGACCTTCTGGCCGTTTACGACGATTACCCCATCGCGGTGATGATGCAACTCGAAGACCTGGGCTACTGCGCCAAAGGGCAGGGCGGGCCGTTCGTCGACGACCATGACCTGACCTTCGCCGGCGACTTCCCCGTGAACACCGGCGGCGGCGAGATCTCGGTGGGGCAAGCGGGCTTGGCAGGCGGTATGCTGCACGTGGTGGAAGCGCTGCGGCAGTTGCGCGGCGAGGCCGGCGAACGGCAGGTCAAGGCGGCCGAGACCGCGCTGGTCACGGGCATCGGCTGGCTGTCCTACGCGCGCAATCTCAACACCACCGCGGCGCTGATCCTGGAGAGGAGGTCCTGATGGCCGGCAAGAGTCTTCCCGCCGTAAACGCGATCGACCGCGGGTTCTGGGAGGGGGCCGCCAAGAGTGAGTTGCGGCTCCAGAAGTGCCGCGCCTGCGGCAAGATGCAGTTCTTCCCGCGCATCGCCTGCACCGGCTGCCTCGGCGGCGACTTGGAGTGGGTGCCGGTGAGCGGCAAGGGCAAGGTGCACACCTTCTCCCTCTGCCGGGTGCCGCGCAACCGCGCCTTCATGGACGAGGTTCCCATCTACGTGGCCGAGGTGGAGTTGGACGAAGGCGTGCGCATGGTCACGCGCATCGTCGGCGACAACCGCGACCAGGTGACCCTCGGCGCACCCGTCACCGTCACGTTCATGGAGACGGAGGACCCCGACATCAAGCTGCCGGTGTTCGAGCTGGCCTGATTTGCAGCCGCGCCGGGAGTGTCTAGTGCAACGGACGCTCCTGGCGCGGCCCTCCGCTACGCCATGGCAACCGTCGAAGTCTACAGTAAGGGTTGGTGCCCGTTCTGCCGGATGGCCAAGCGCCTTCTGGAGGAGAAGGGCCAGGAGTTCGTCGAGTTCGACGTGGAGCTGGAGCCCGCCAAGTACGACGAGATGCTGGAGCGCTCCCAGGGCCGGTGGACCGTCCCGGAGATCTTCATAGACGGCGACCTCATCGGCGGCTTCGACGAGCTAAGGGCGCTGGATGACAGCGGCCGGCTCGATGAGTTGCTCGGGTCGTGAAACGATCTCTCCGGCGGTCGTAGCGGGCTCGCCCCTGACCCCCGTACCCACTTCCTCGCGTGGTGCCCGCCACCGGGGGGCGACCGCAGGTCGCCCCTACAAGTCATCGCGCCTTGCCGACGACGAAAAATCCTGCGCAACTCATGCCAGGCATTTGCGGGACACGACACTAGCTCCCCTTGATGAAATCCGCCACCCGTTCGCCGATCATCATGCAGGTCACGTTGGTGTTGGCATGGGTGACCGTGGGCATGATGGAGGCGTCGGCAACCCTCAGGTTGTCGATACCGTGGACTCTCAACTGCTCGTCCACTACGGTCATGGGGTCGGACGCCGGCCCCATGAGGCAGGTGCCGGCGGCGTGGTGGTAGCTGTCGAGGGTCGAGCGGGCCCACCGCGCCCAGTCCTCGCCGCGTTTGGGCTGGATCGGCGGGCCGTAGAACTCGGGCATGTCGCCGGTCTGGGTCAGCAGGTCCAGGAACTCCAGGGTCGACACCACGGCCGCGATGTCTCCAGGGTGCTCCAGCATCCGCGCATCCACTCCCGGCAGCTCGTGGGGATCGGCGCTCTGGAGGAAGACCCGGCCGCGGTTGCGCTGTTCCAGGAGCGCCGCGGAAATGTTCAGCGTCCGGCCCACGCCCTCGAGCACGGTAGGCGGGCGCATGAAGACGTGGAAGTCGCCGGTCTCCCGTGACGGGTCGCTCTTGGTGATCAACCGGAAGGGCGGCACCACCCAGTCCACGTCGAAGCCGCCGCGTCCCTCGAAGCCCATGTGCAGCATGGCGTGGTCCTGGTAGTTCTCGCCCACCCCGGGACGGTCGTGAAGCACCTCGATGCCGTGCCGCTCCAGCTCCGCCGCCGGTCCGATGCCCGAGATCATCATGATGTGGGGGCTGTGGAACGCGCCGGCGGTGAGCACCACCTCGGTGCCCGCGGCCGTGTGCCGCTGGCCGTCCTTCTCGTAGTTCACTCCGGTCACGCGGTTGCCCGACATGGAAAGCGAAACCACGGGGGCCTCGGCGATGACGGTGAGATTGGACCGCTCCCGGGCGGCGTCCAGGTAGGCCACGGTGGTGGACTGCCGCATGCCCTCCTTGATGTTGTAGGGCGAGGTGCACAGGCCCCAGGGATTCGGGTCGTTTACATCGCCGCGCGGCAGCCCGAGTTCCCGCGCCGCGTCCATGAAGACCTGCACCGCTCTGGGGACTTCCTGGCCGAAGAGGTAATGGCGCTCGAAGTAGAGCGGGCCCTCGTGACCGTGGTCGGTACTGTCGGGATTGTCCTGGTCGTTCTCGAGCCGCTTTAGGATTGGCAGGACGTGCTCCCACGACCAGGAAGGGTTCCCCGCCGCCGCCCACGCGTCCATGTCCGCCTTGATGGGACGGATGACCGACATCACGTTCACCGAGGAGCCGCCGCCCATGATCTTCCCGGCCAGGGAATAGAAGGTGCTGCCGTCGACCCTGCGCTCCGAGGGATACATGTTGATGTAGGGGGTCTCCAGCAGGAGCCGCACCCTCCCGGCGGCCTGGGCCACCAACTCGGGGATGGGCAGCGGATCGGGGCCCGCTTCCAGCAGCAGGACCTTCCTGTTCGGGTCCTCCGAAAGACGCGCCGCCGCCGCGCAGCCGGCCGAGCCGCCACCTACCACAATCACATCGTATTCGTTTGCCATGACATCCCTTTCCCGTTCCGCGCCGTTGATCTCTTTCCCGTACCAACTCCGCGGTTGCCGTTCAACGGTGCACGTTTTTTTCTTGACACCGACTCGAAGCGGACCTAGACTCGTCTTGTCTGGTTCGCGAACGGACAAGAGCCCGAAAACCCCGCGCGACGGTTCCGGGCTCGGTCATCAAACCGCCAGGAGGTGTCGGATGACTACAGACAATCCGCCGGACACGGGACGCCCGCTCTTGAGCGGGCAGGCGGGGTTCCCCGGAGGTTTGCCGAAGGCGGCTACCGGCTGACCGTCCCGACTCAGGTGTTGGACAACACGGCTTTAACGCCGTAATACGTGAGGGGAAAAGGCAGCACAGGACACAATCCCGGAAGCTCGTTGAAGGCAACCCGCGGCCGGGGAGCCGGACAAGAAAAGACACGCATCGACCGGCGTGGATAAACGCCGGGAGCGGGCTCTTCTCGGGAGGGGGGCCCGCTTTTCTATGTGAGGTGCGTTCAAGACATGATCGGGGCAGAAACATGACGCAAGAGGCAACCGAAATCTCCGGCTATCACGCCCACGTCTACTACGACCGTGACACCAGGGAGGTGGCGGGGCGTGTACGCGAAGGACTCGGCGACCGTTTCGACGTCGTCCTGGGCCGCTGGCACGACGTTCCCGTGGGTCCCCACCCCAAGGCCATGTACCAGGTGGCCTTCACCCCGGACGAGTTCGCCAACGTGGTCTCCTGGCTCATGCTCAACCGCGAAGACCTGGACATTCTCATCCACCCCAGCACCGGCGAGCACGTGGGCGACCACCGCGACAGGTCGCTGTGGCTGGGAACCCGGCTGCCGCTGAGGCTGGGGAAGCTGAGCTGAACGACGGCACGACACTAGTGCTGGAGCCCACCGTCCCGCACCCGCAGCTTCGCTTCGATGAATTCCTTGTGTGAGACGCCGATGAGGTTGGCGATCTTGCGGACGAGGTACTCCTCGTGCTTGTCGACGTTGGCGTCGGCGTAGGCGACGGCCCACAGGTACTCCACGACTTTCCGTTTCTGTTCCTGGGAGAAGCCGCTCTTGATGAGCGAGGTGAACTGGTAGTGGTCGATGGCGTCGTCGGCTTCGGCCTCGGCGAGTTCCATCAACTGGTGCGTTTCCTCTTCGGTGAGGTCGAACTTGTCCTGGAGGGCGCCGAGAACCACGGCGCGCTCGCCCTCCGTGCACTCGACGTCGGTGCGCATCATCTCGACGAGCAGGGCGCCGGTGGCTACCTGGAGCCGGTGCTGGTCCGTTTGGCGCACATCGCGGTGGCCGGGGTCGATCTGGTTCGTGAAGAACCGCTGGATGGCCGCGAGCATCAGGCGCCGCTCCCGTTGAGGAACCGCACCTGGTAGTCCCTCCACTTATCGGCCGGACGGGTGATGTCGCCCGTGTAGGTGCCGAAACGGCCGCGCCGGCGGTCGCGAAAATAGAGTCTAAGGGTCTGCTCGACGACGGGAAACGCGATCTCGTCCCAGGGGATCTCCTCCTCGCGGCACAGGCGTACGTCGAGGCTCTCTTCACCGGCACCGAACTTGCGCTCGCGCAGACTGCCGCGGAACATGACGTAGACTTGATTGATCTGCGGCAGGTTGATGAGGGTGTAGAGCTCCGCGATGTCGACGTCGGCCAGAGCTTCCTCGCGAGTCTCGCGGGCGGCGCCCTCGATGGTGGTCTCGTAGTCCTCCAGGAACCCCGCGGGCAGGGTCCAGTAGCCGTAGCGCGGCTCGATGGCGCGCCGGCAAAGCAGGATGGTGTCGTCCCACTCCGGGATGCAGCCCACCACGACCTTCGGGTTCGTGTAATGGATGGTGTTGCAGGAGGCGCACACGTGGCGGGGGAGGTTGTCCCCATCCGGGATGCGGAACTCCAAGGGGGCGGCACAGTCGCTGCAATAGTTCATCACCAACCCTCTCGCCGGCTCTGCCGGCAAACGTCGCGGACAGAGTGTGTGCGTCGACACGAGGCATGTGACGCGACACATGCGTGTGCCGCGCGGGCCGCCGGCACCGGATACTATAGGGGCATACCCGGGCAGGGTCAAACTTCGGCGGAACCGGCTTTCGTGCTATACACGATGCGACGGGAGACAGCATGTCCACTCCGATAGAACGCCTTGAAGCATGGTTTCGGGAAGCCGGGCCCGCGGTGAGTTTCTGCTCGCTGCGCTATGTGAGGGAACGTTCCGAGCACGTTTCCGTGCGGCGCGGGGTGGTGGAACCCATCGCGTCGGGGGACGACGCCGGCGTCATGATCACGGTGGCCGACGGCCGGGGCCTGGGCTACGCGGGCACGTGCGATCTGAGCCGCACGGGGCTGCAGCGCGCCCTGGAACGCGCGCGGGACTGGGCGCGGCGGACCGAGGCGTGCGCCGTGACGGACTTCGCCGCCGCGACGCTTGGTGAGGTCCGCCAGGGTGAGTACCGCACGCCGGTGGAGTCTTCCTGGGACTCGATGCCGTTGCCCGACAAGATCGGTCTGCTGCGGGACCAGAGCGAGCGGCTGCACGCGGACCCGCGCATCGTCGACTGGGATGCCTCCCTGTGGCACACGGAGACCGAGACCCTTTTCCTGACCGTGGACGGAACGCGCGTGCACCAAGTCCTGAGCCACTTGGTTCCGGGTTTGGGCTGTACGGCCAACGATGGCTCGGAGACCGCGAGCCGCACTTTCGGTGGCCGCGGCTTCTGCCGCCAGGGCGGCCTGGAGGTGCTGGAGCAGACGGGTTTCTCCGAGGCCGCGCCGGTGTTGGCGCAGGAAGCCCTGGAACTTCTGGCGGCGCCCAACTGTCCCACGGACACCATGGACCTCTTGCTGGCGCCCGACCAGCTCATCCTTCAGATCCACGAGTCCATCGGCCATCCGCTGGAGCTGGACCGCATCCTGGGCGACGAACGTAACTACGCCGGCACGAGCTTCGTCACGCCGGACATGTTCGGGCGCTACCGCTACGGCTCCGATCTCCTGAACGTCACCTACGATCCCACCGACCCGGGACAGTTCGCGAGCTACGGCTTCGACGACGAAGGGCTCGCGGCGCGGCGCGAGCACATCATCAAGGACGGGATTCTCATGCGCGGCCTCGGCGGTCACCTGTCCCAGCAGCGCACGGGGCTTTCGGGGGTGGCCAACTCCCGCGCCACGAGCTGGAACCGTCCGCCCATCGACCGCATGGCCAACCTCAACCTGGAGCCCGGCGACGCGGCGTTCGACGACATGGTGCGTTCCATCGAGCACGGCGTGTTCATGCAGACCAACTGCTCGTGGTCCATCGACGACTCGCGCAACAAGTTCCAGTTCGGCTGCGAGCGCGGTACCCTGATCCGTGACGGCGAGTTGCGCGAGGTGGTGAAGAAGCCCAACTACCGCGGCATCTCGGCCACGTTCTGGCGCAACCTGACTCACGTGGGACGCCCAGAGACTCGCGAGGTGCTGGGGACGCCGTTCTGCGGCAAGGGGGAGCCCAACCAGGTGATCCGGGTGGGTCACGCCGCCCCCGCGTGCGTGTTCGCCGGCGTGCAGGTCTTCGGCGGCGAAGGCTGAAGGGACTGAACGGACCGCGCGGCTGTCCGTGGGGTTTTGAAGCGCGCTCCCGTGACGGGGCGCCCGGATGCGCGATGCAGGACTATTTCTACGAACTGGCGGATTTTGGCGAAGCGCTGCTGAAGGCGCCGGAGGTGCTGCTGCTGGGCTTCTCCGGAGAGGAGTCGAGCTTCGTGCGCTTCAACCGAAGCGCCGTGCGCCAGGCCGGCGCGGTGGAACAACGCCAACTGGCGCTTCATCTGATCGGCGACGGACGGAGAGTCAGCACGCACCTCACGGCGTCCGGTGACGCCGCGCTCGACCGGGAGCGCATACGCACGGCGCTCGACGACGCCCGCGAGCGGCTGTCGGTCGTTCCGGAAGACCCCTATCTGCATTACGCGACGGAGGTCCATTCCACGGAAAGCGTACGGCCCAACCGCTTGCCCGAGAACGAAGGGCAGGTGGTGGACGCCATCGTGAAGGCGGGGGAGGAGCGGGACCTCGTGGGCATCTACATGGCCGGCGGGATCCACCGGGGCTTCGCCAACTCCCTGGGCCAGCGCAACTGGTTCTCCACCTACAGCCACCACTTCGACTGGAGCTTCCATCTGGACGGCGACAAGGCGGTCAAGTGCGCCTACGCCGGGTTCGTGTGGAATCCCGCGGAGTTCGAGGAAAAGATGGCGCGGGCCAAGGCGGAGTTGGAAGCCTTGCGCCGGCCTCCGCGAACCCTGAAGCCCGGACGCTACCGCGTATACCTGGCGCCCCAGGCCCTGGAGGAGGTCGTCGGCCTGCTGCGCTGGGGCGGGTTCGGGCTGAGCGCCCGGCGCACGCGCCGGACGCCGCTGCTGCGCATGGTCACGGACGCCGCCGCTCTCGACCCTTCGGTGCGCATGGTGGAGGACACCCGCGGAGGACTGAGCGCGGGGTTCGACGACGCCGGTTTCCTCAAGCCGGACCAGGTGACCCTCATCGAGGGGGGGCGGCTGGGCGATGCGCTGGTGTCGGCGCGGGCGGCGAAAGAGTACGGCGTTCCGGCCAACGGAGCGAGCCGGCGGGAATCGCCCGAGTCCCTGGCCGTGGCCGGCGGCACGATCCCGCGGCAGGACGTGCTCGCCACGCTCGGCACCGGCATTTTCATCAACAACCTGTGGTACCTGAACTACTCCGACCGGGACGCCTGCCGCATGACCGGCATGACCCGCTTCGCCGCGTTCTGGGTGGAGAACGGGGAACTGCGGGCCCCGGTCAACGTCATGCGCTTCGACGAAACGCTTTACCGGATGCTGGGCGACAACCTCGTGGGCCTGACGCGCGAGGTGGAACTCCTGCCCGATGCCAACTCCTACGGTGGCCGCTCCACCCGGAGCCTGAGTCTGCCCGGAGCGGTGGTGGACGATTTCGCGTTGACGCTGTAGCTTCGGTGGGGAGGTCGAGGTTCGTGGGTCGGCCCGCGTGGCTCACTAGTGTCCTGCGTCACAAATAGCTTGATGAAACCGCGAGGGCATTTTTGTCGTCGGCAAGGCGCGATGACGAGCAGTGGCGGGCACCACGCGAGGAAGAGTAACGCA
>Ga0209754_1000356_pt1 | contig 67413 bp, 59 predicted proteins | sample MesohylBB_FD_187295 | JGI IMG/M metagenome (GOLD analysis project Ga0209754, IMG submission 187295) | Host-associated microbial community of the marine sponge Aplysina aerophoba from Gulf of Piran - sponge mesohyl, lysed by bead beating... | ecosystem: Host-associated > Porifera > Sponge >...
CGAAACCGGGACCAGCGACACCCCCACGACGCTGCCGCCTGCAGCCCCAACACCCCGAAACGACAAATCAGGCCAACCGGAATGCCCAAAACACGACTCGCGGCATTCTCATGAATAATCAGGGCTAGAGCGATAAGTGCTTCTCCTCGTCCGATGAAAGGTTGCGCGAGACCAGAGATTCCGGTCAATACGCAGATGGCTTCCATTTCAAGGATGTCTGCCACTTCGATGAAGAGATGGGCATTGTCCTTGGCGGTGCCGAGGTCGGCACCAAAGTTGCCGTGCGGGCCAACGCGGATGTCAAGCACGACGCGCCCAACTCCAGCGGCCAGCTTCTTAGCGAGAAGACTCGCGATGGCAAGTTCTGGGATTGCCTGGGCACCGTTGTTCTTGCGCCACTCAAAGAACGCAGCGTCGAGAGGGCAGAAGTGGTGGCCTGCAGTCGTGTGGAGATAGCCACAGGAGCTCAAGACGGCCCTAGCGCCGCCTAGGTCGAGTTCGGTCTCGAAGCCAGGTATCGATCCGAGCGTGTCGATGCCGCCAGCGGGGCGTCCAGGAACGGCAATCTTTGAAACGAGAGCACTCGACGCAGCAAATAAGGGTGCCAGCAGCGTTGTCAGGGATCCTGGGCCGCCTGTGGATGCAATATCGATGCGCTCAGCCGTTGGCTCTCCGATGAATGTGCCGCTGTCGGTCAAGACCTCAGTCAATCGTGCGAGTTCTTCCGGCGATGCGTCGGGTGCACTACTGGCGATGGCAGCGCCGACGGCGTTTGGACCCCTTGTTGGCAGCGCCTCGACTGCGCGTCGGAAGGTACTCACGGGCACATCGTATGGGCCGATCCGTTCGGCCATCCTGCTGCCGGGGGGGGTCCGGCGAACCTTCACGCGCTGTCCACCCGTGTCACGTACGCAAGAATCTACGCGAACTGATCTAAGTACAATAGTTTCGTGTTGGCAGCTCTGGTGGCGGTGGCCGTGGCCGTTAGGACTTCCGCGAGGGTGTAGCAGGCTTGATCGACGACGATCTCGGGGTCCCGCTCGGGTTGCTCTGCGATGGTGACGTGCCTGGGGAAGCAGCGAGGACTTGAGTCCCCAAGTTGCGGAATCACCAAGAGTGTTCGGTCGCCGGCAAGATTCGAAGTGTTGAGGATTGTGCGCGTGCCGGCTATACGGCTTTCGCAACGGAGGTGTTGCGACCGTTCGGCTGCACCTGTGGGTGCTTTGGTGTGGCCCCACGATCGCTCCGAGGGAACCGGCTCGTTTTAGCGCTGCATGTCAAGCCGGGACCGCCTTGAGCAGTCGCGAGCCGCGCGACTTGCGCTACGTGCTGGCTGCCCGCCCAATGCACGATGCTGTCTTCGACAAGTGCCTGGTAACTGGGAACGGAGGGCTACGCGTCCATCGTTCCCTGCGGCTACGCGCCAGCTTCCTGCGCGACGAGGGAGTCGAGCACAATTTCGGGGAGTCGTTGCGGGAAGCTCTGATCGTGCCTTCAGGTGTGGAACCCCCGCGGAGCGCATACCTCGGCTGGCACCACGAGCACGTCTACCAAGACTCGCTGCCCTGAGATCCGACCTGTGAGTTACGGCGCCACCGCAGTGCGCTCGGGCGACCCGGCGGCTTCGAGTGGCGGTCTCACGGCAGGAGCCGGAAAGCGGCGCCGTGATTCGGGCGCACCACACTGAAGTGTCGACAATCAACGCGAGCGATCGGCGCCGAATCCATCGGCGAGCATGTCGTCGGATTCCGACGCCCGCCGGCCCGAACTGGAGGTTCCCATGGCTACGAAACTGGGCTTCTGGCGCTTGACTGCCTGATCCTTGGTAGGCAGCGAGGCGACCCATTCCTCTGTGCAAGTTTCACGCATCGTCGACTACCAATTCTGCACAGTTGCTAATGCAAGTTTCACGCGCCGTTGACTACCAATTCTGCACATGCAGTCTCGTCGAGGTCTTCGTGTCCCCAGATGCGCACGGAGTCCAGCCATCTGCTTCTAGGCGTGCACCGTTCACGGCAAAGGTGGGCGTCAGAGCTGACGTCGCTGCATCTACGCCCGTTGCACCCGCACATTTCGGGCATGGGCGGCCAGTGCGCCAAGGTCGCCGACGTCGCTACCGAACACGACGCCGTCAGGCTCGGCCATTGCGACCACGACCGCATCGACAGCGGAGCCTCGTTTGGCAGCCGATCTCAAGGCTCCAGCTCGGCGCGCTACCCGCTCGGGAAGCTCGGTGACGATGTCACACCGCTTGAGCAGCCTGTTTGTGTTCGCATCCGTGTGCTGACGACCCGAGATCGACTCTGCCAGCACCACTGAGGGAACGATCGGCGGCCAGTAGCCGTCGCGCGACAGCACTGCGATGAGTGCCACATTCTCCTGCTTCTGTTCGCTCAGACGGCTCAACCCGCCTGAGTCCAGGACAAGGACTGTCAATCTGCTGCCTCGCCAGTGCCGCCATTGCGGATACGTCTCACTAGTGCTTCGGCCTTGGCCACGGCAGCCTCTGAGGGTTCTCCGACCTCGTCGATGAGTTCAGCGAGGTAGCTCTCAGTCTCTGCGCTCAACTGCCGCCGTCGGAGCTCGTCGTGGATGGCTGTCTGCAGCAGGTCGGCGGGCGACAAGCCATGCTCCTTGACCGATCCGTAGAGATCGTCAGGGAGATCGACCCGAATCTGGGGCATGGGCTCAACGTACTCACCACCGGCGGTCAGGCCAAGCGATTTCTGCAGGGCCGCAAATTGGCAAGGATTCAGTCAGCGAGGTTGCGGGCGCGCTGGCGGATGAGTTGTTCGATGTGGTCGGCGGCTTGGTCGGGTTGTTCGTGTTCCCAGATGCGTACTGGGGTCCAGCCGGCGGCTTGGAGGCGGGCGTCGGTGTCGGCGTCGCGGGCACGATTGCGAGCGATCTTGGTTTCCCAGTACTCGGCGTTGCGGCGGGGCTTGGTGCCGTGCTCGGGACAGCCGTGCCAGAAGCAGCCGTCGACGAAGATCGCCACCTGCAGGCGGGGGAACACCACGTCGGCTTCGCGGCGTACGTCAGGTAACGGGCGGCGGTGCACGAAGTAGCGCAGGCCACGTCGGTGCAGCGCTGAGCGGATAAGTCGTTCTGGCCCAGTGTCGCGGGACCGCTGTCTCGACATGCGCTCTGACGCGGGACCCGGCAGCGCCCTCGGCTCCACCGCGCCGGTTCTAGCAGCCGGCTGCGGGTGCAGGAGGTTCGAGGGCGGCAGGGCTGTCGCGTCGGCATGAACGGGAGATGGTGTTTCGCCGCGGTCCTGCTCATACGCTGCCGACCGGCTCGTGGGCGGCAGCCTTGCCGCAGATCGGAGGCCCCGACATGACTCGATCTCCCTTCCGCACGTCGTGGCGGCGCCGGGTGCAATCAGCAGCAGCACTGGCGGTGGCGGTGTTGCTGGCGGCGGCATGCACGGGAGGCGATGCCGACGACGGTGCTTCCGACGGGTTCGACGGCACGATCCGGTTCGGCGCCGCGCTCAGCGAAACCGGCGGCTTCGCAGGCCCGAGCGCTGACGCCCGCCAGGGATATGACACCTGGGCGCGCTGGGTGAACGAGGAATACGGCGGAATCCGCATTGGCGAGAGCCGCTACCGCGTCGAGATCATCTACCGAGACGACGAATCGGACCCTGACAAGGCGGCTGCGCGAATCCGGGAACTGATTGACGACGACGAGGTCGACTACCTGCTCGGGCCGTACTCCAGCACTCTGACGGCGCCGGCCAGCGCAGAGGCCGAAGCGAGCGATGTCATCTTGATGGCCGGCAACGGTGCCGCCGACAGTCTCTATGGCCGGAGCTATCGCAGCTTGTTCACGCCCGCCACAATCGCCAGCGACTACACCCGTTCGAGCATCGAGATGCTCGCGTCGCAGGGTGCTCGTACTGCCGTCGTCGCGCACGAGGACACGCCATTCGCCACCTCCGTGGCAGACGGCGCGCTGCGACACCTCGAAGCCAACGGCATCGAAGTGCTGAGGGCGACCTCGTACCCCCGAGGAGTCGACAGCGTCGATGGCCTCATGGGCGAACTGGCCGCCTTGGAACCCGATGTCTTTGTGGGCGGAGGCCACTACGACGACGCCGTACTGTTCGTGCGCTCAGCTCGTGACCTCGGCTTCCGTCCGGATGCAATGCTCATCACTGCCGGACCCTCGAATCCGCAGCTCATCGACGACCTCGGCGCTGATGTCGACGGCGTCCTTGGTCCCACTCAGTGGGAGCCAGCGATGTCCTATGAGGGCGCGTACTTCGGCACTGCGGCCGACTATGCCGAGTACTACGAGAGCCTCTGGGGAGCGCCGCCGGTGTACCAAGCCGCGAGCGCAACGGCCGCTGCGCTGGCGCTGCATCTCGCCATCGAACTTGCGGGCAGCCGTGACGCCGACGAGGTGCGCACCGCGCTGAGCGAGCTCGACGTCGACACCTTCTACGGCCCGATCCGCTTCGATGAGCGCGGCGTCAACGTCGCCAAGCCGATGGGGACTGTTCAGGTGCAGGACGGACGCATCGTGGTCGTTGCACCTGCCGCTGCGGCTGAGGGCGACCTCGTCTACCCGGCGCGCTAGGACGCAGTTGGGGGGCGGTTGAATGCGGGGCTTGCCCACCCGCGTCGGCGGGTATGGCTAGCGGCCCATCGTGAAGAACTCGTTGTTGGGGCGCATCGAGGTCAGGTGGGCCATCCGGTTCGACAGGGCGAACAGCCCCGTGATGGCGCCGATGTCCCAGATGTCGTCGTCGCTGAAGCCGTGGGCCCGCAGCTCGTTGTGATCGCTGGATGATGCCGACCACGGCTCGCTGCACATCTTCAGGGCGAAGTCGATCATCGCTCGCTGCCGGTCGCTGAGATCGGCCTTGGACGGGTCGACCGCGAGCTGATCGGCTATCAGCGGATCCTTCGCGCGGATGCGCAGGATCGCGCCGTGCGCTACGACGCAGTAGAGGCAGTTGTTGGCACCGCTGGTGGCCACCACAATCATCTCCCGCTCCGCCTTGGTGAGCCCGCTCGGGCCCTCCATGAGCGCATCGTGGTACGCCATGAACGCCCGCATCTCCTCTGGCCGGCGCGCCAGCGCGAGGAACACATTGGGCACGAAGCCGGTCTTGGACTGGATGAGCTCGATGCGCTCTCGCAGGTCGTCGGGCATGTCTGCAATGTCGGGCACGGGGAAGGTCGAGATGGCTGGCTCGGTCATGCCCGCAGCCTAAGCACGGCGGCGGGCGGGCTGCCCTCCTACATTCGTGGGGCTGACGAAGGGATTTACTGACGATGCACCTGACACGACCGACCTCACCTCGCCTCGAGCCGATCCCCAAGGTGGCCGAGCGGGCCCGCGAGGTCATGGCGAACTCGTTTGCCAATGCCGTCAACGTCATTGCGACCGTTGCGCACAGCCGGCCGATCTCGAAGGCGTTTGGAGAGTTCGCCCAAACGATCCTGTACAAGGGCGACCTGTCCCGGCGTGACGTGGAGATCGCGGTGCTTCGCATGGGCTGGAACTGCCAGTCGGTCTACGAATTCGGCCAGCACACCCTGATGGCCCTGGCCGAAGTCATGACCGAGGAGGAGATCTACCTCGTCACCCGGCCAATCTCCGAAGGCAACTGGACTCCGGCCGAGGCCGCCCTCTTGCAGGTCGTGGACGACCTGTACTCCGACGACTGCGTCTCCGATGCCACGTGGGCCGAGGCCACATCGCACTTCAGCAACGCCGAGATGGTGCACCTCATCGCCGCTTCTGGCTGCTACCGCATGGTGAGCGGGCTGCTCAACAGCACGGGCGTGGAACGTGACGAAGGCGTCCCTAGCTGGCCGACGGCACCTCGTTGAGCAGGCCGGTGTCGACGTCGTAGATGAAGCCGCGCACAGCCGTGTCGTGCTCGATGAACGGCGAGGCTCGCAGCGTTGCGATGGCAGCCTGCACGTCCTCGGCGGGGTCGGAGAAGGAACCGATCGGCCAGCCGGGCGGCTCGCCGAAACGGTCTTCCATCTCCTTGCTGAACGCGGCGGCGTCGAGACCGCACATGCCGCAGCCGGTGTGATGCACCACCAGGACTTCCCGGGTGCCCAGCAGTTGCTGGGAAATGCACAGTGAGCGGATCACGTCGTCGGTTATGACTCCGCCTGCGTTGCGCATGACATGCGCCTCGCCGACGCCTAGCCCCAGCTCAGCGAGCGGATCGATGCGGGCATCCATGCAGGTCACGATTGCGACGTGACGGCTGGGCGCAGCCGCCATGCCGGGTGTCTTGACGGTGTCGGCCACCCGCCGGTTGCGCTCGACCAGCTCATCGGCCGATGGGTGGTACTCCGATGGGTTCAGCTCTGCGTGTGCGTCTTGTTGGCCCATCGGGCAAACCTCGCCTGTGCACCAGCCGGTGTTCTCCGGCAGACCAGTTGTACGCCCCCTGGGACTTGAACCCAGAACCTGCGGATTAAGAGTCCGTTGCTCTGCCAAATTGAGCTAGAGGCGCATGGTGCCCCGCAAGGCTAACGAGAGCCCCGCGACACTTGTGGTGGGCAGGGGTGCGGCGGATCGAGGGGAATCGAACCCCCGGCCTCCAGTGCCACAAACTGGCGCTCTAACCGACTGAGCTACGACCCGCATGGGGTGGTCAAGGATGCCACGGGTCGCACCGCCTCGCTACCGGATTTCGCGGCGGCGTGACGGGGCATGCGGCGGGGGCCTCTGACAGGTACGAGCCCGACGGCGTACCGTAGGAGCGTGAGCGAACAGAATGCAGCCGCGCGCAAGCCGCCAGTGGAGTACATCCCCCGCATCACCGCCCAGTACATCGGACTGGGCTACGGGGAGTACCGCTGGGTGCACAGCGAGACACCGCCGCCGTGGACGCCGCTGACCAAGCCGATCTCTGAGTGCCGAGTCGGCCTCATCGCCACCGGCGGCGTCTATGTCGCCGGCCAGACGGCCTTCCACTACCGCGACGACACGACCTACCGGGCGATCCCCACCGACGTGGACACCTCGCAGCTTCGGGCCACGCACTTCGCCTACGACCTGACCGATGCCCGCTCGGACATCAACTGCGTGTTCCCCATCAAGGCCCTGCGCACGCTGCGCGACAGCGGCGAGATCGGCGAGCTGGGCCCAAACGCCTACACCCTCATGGGAGGCATCTACAGCACCCGCCGGGTGCACGAGGAGCTGATCCCGGAGTTGGCGAAGCGCTGCGTGGCAGACGAGCTCGATGTAGTGCTGCTCGTGCCGGTCTGACCTGTCTGCCATCAGACCGGGGGTCTGATTGCGAGGGCCATCGAGGCCGAAGGAATCCCGACACTGACGATGTCGAGCGCACGCGATATCACCCGGGCGGCCTGGCCGCCCCGCTCGGCGTACCTGGACTATCCGCTCGGGCGCACCGCCGGCAGGCCGCACGAGCCAGAGCTCAACCTGCAGATTCTGCGAGACACGTTCGCCGCCTTCGAGAACCTCGGCGTGCCGGGCTCGATGGCGCACCTGCCCTACCGCTGGTCGGACTCCGACCGTTGGAAGGACGCGGTGTTCGCGCCCGCCACCAAATCGGCAGACCTGCCGCAGAGCGCTGTCCCGACCGGCAAGGCAGCCGGCAAGGACACCTACGAGGATGATCGGGTCGCGCGCCACCCGACACCGCAGTACCAGACCGAAGAGGACGCAGCAGCCGCCCGGGCGAGCCACGACGGCGAAGAGTGCCTCGTCTGCGCCGGCATCGATTTCTGAGTTGGATCTGGGCTTTCTGTGAGCGAACAGCCCGAGCGCCGCGCTTCCGTTGGCGCCAAGTCGCCCGGGTCTGGGGGTGACTACGACCCCGAGGCCGTGCCGGTGCGCAATGCCGCCACGGTCATGATTCTGTCGGGCGACGAGGATCCCCACGTCCTCATGCTGAAGCGCAACGCCCGCTCGATCTTCGTGGGCGACATGTGGGTGTATCCCGGCGGCGCAGTGGATCCCGAAGACGCCACCGAGGTGGCCGACGAGACCGTGTCGGGTCTGACCGACGACGAGGCCTCGTTCAGCATCGGCATCGAGCGCGGCGGCATCGCCTTTTGGGTGGCGGCGCTGCGGGAGACGTTCGAGGAGGCGGGCATCCTGCTCGCTCATCACGACCATCCGATCGGCGTGGACGACCCCAGGGACCTGCCGTCGGGCATCATCGACCTCTCGCCGCCCGATGTGGCCGAACGGTTCTCGCAGTACCGCGACGAGGTCAATGCCGGAGAGCGCGACTTCATCGAGACGGTGCGCAGCGAAGACCTGTTGCTCGACGGCAACAACGTCTACTTCATCGGCCGCTGGGTGACACCCATGGGATCACCCCGTCGCTACGACACGCGCTTCTTCTTGACAGCAATGCCAGACGGCCAGGTCCCGTTGCCCGACCACGACGAGGCTGTCGAGCATCAGTGGGTGCGCCCGGCCGATGCGGTCCGGCGCAACGAAATCGGCGAAATGGTGATGATGACGCCCACCATCGGCATGCTGCACCGGCTCGCAAGGTTTGAGACCATCGATGAAGCAGTTGCTGCGGCCGGACGAGGTACCCCAGACGACGACGAGCACGTGCGGATCCGCTACGACAACGAGGGACCGCACCGGATCGCCTTCCCCGGCGACCCGGACTACGACGACGCCGACGGCCGCACCGAGACCGGCATCCTGCGCTGGCCCTCGAACTAGCCCGAAGCCCTAGTTCAGGGAGTCCGATGGCCTGCGGCCTATCGGGATGTCAGCTCGCGAGTTCTCGGGCCTGCTCTATGAACGACTCGATGGTGTTCTCGGCCAGGATGTTGTGGTCGGCGTCGAGCACCTCGAACATCCGCCCGGCGGGCTCATGCATCGAGAACAGCAGCAGCGAGCCCTCGGGACCGCCGCGCTCCATGTGTACGTCACCGCCGGGGCCGCTGCAGTAGGTGCCGGCTGGCCGGACATCTAGGTGTACCTCGTTGCCATCGCCATCGATGTCGATGACGTGATGCTCACCTTCGAGCACCAGCGAGGTCGTCGTCGCCACGTGACGGTGGAAGTGGCAGTAGGCATCTGGTGCCCATCGAATCAGCAGATCCAGCCGTCCGGCGTTCTCCTCGTGGCCGAGCACGGCGATGTCGTAGTCGATCCGATAGTCGAAACGCGGGCTGCCTTCGTGGTGGATCCACTGAAGGTCGTTGGTGTCGAAGCGGAAGCCTGGATTTGTTGCCGTCACGTTCAGTCTCCTTTGAGGGTCGGAGCCATGCGAAGTCCGGACTCGCGAATGTAGCGACGAGGTCGTCGTCGTGTTGCGGAACCCTTGGACCCGGGCCCGTTCGATGGCAGGATGGCTCCTGGTCCTCGTGGCCAGAGCCCCCGTGGCGCAACTGGACAGCGCAGCGGGCTTCTATCCCGCCGGTTGCAGGTTCGAGTCCTGCCGGGGGCGCTTGTTGCGGCCACTGTGCAAGATCGGAAAGGGCGATGGTGTCGTCGGTGAACGCGGGTAGGTTCAGCGGATGCCGCAGGGCTCAGTTTCTGGCACGGATACTGCTTCGACCTCCAAACTCGCAGGTGAGGTGACGTCGATCGCAGAGACGAATGGCGCCGTCACCGAAGAGCCGGTGGATACCGACCGGATCGAGCGGGCGGTCCGGGAGATCCTGGTCGCCATCGGCGAGGACCCCGACCGGGACGGCCTGAGCAAGACGCCCAAGCGAGTCGCCCGCATGTACGCGGAGGTGTTCGCTGGCCTGCAGGAAGATCCTGAACACCACCTCCAGGTGCAGTTCGAGACTGGCCATGACGAGATGGTCATGGTGCGCGACATTCCCTTCTATTCGATGTGTGAGCACCACCTCATGCCCTTCGTCGGCCGGGCCCACGTCGCCTATATTCCCGGCGAGCGGGGCATGATCACCGGGCTGTCGAAGCTGGCGCGTCTGGTGGAGGCGTACGCCCGACGGCCGCAGGTACAAGAACGGCTCACCACCCAGGTCGCCGACAAGCTGATGGAAGTGCTCGAGCCCCGGGGCACCCTCGTGGTGGTTGAGGCCGAGCACCAGTGCATGTCGATGCGGGGCGTGCAGAAGCCGGGATCGCTGACCATCACTTCGGCGGTGCGGGGCCAATTCCGCAATACGGCAACCCGTGCGGAGGCAATGCACCTGATCGGCGTCGGCCGCTAACGCGTCCACCGGTGCACACCGAATTGCTCAGCACTGCGTGGACGCCCAGCGCTCCCGAGACGCCGTGACGCCTGCCACGACTGCGGCTGCACTCGCGGGGCCGCCCCAGTTGGGCCGCAGCGTGCTGGTGCGGCCCGGTGACCGCCCGCCCGATCCGTGGCTGGACTGCGAACACGTCACGGTGAGGACGGGCGATTTCAGCGCCGAGGTCGGTCTCCGGCTGCGCGAAGCCTGGCGCACACGCACCCGCCTGGTCATCGAGCTTGACGGTGAGTTGCCCGATCTAGCGCCTGTGTGGCACGCGCCGTGGTGGGAGCTCACGCCCGGCCTCACCATGCGTTCTGAGGTGCTTGCACACCTGCTGACGGCGAATTGCGTAGATGCTCGGGCCCCGGAGCAACCACGTTTTGCTCCCGTCTCCGCGGCGCTGAAGCTGGGCGCGCGGCCCTGCGACGATGCTGTGGCCGCAGATGTGATTACCGACGCCGGTCCGGTGTGGTGCGATGGCGGGCCGCTCGACGCGTTCGATCTCGACACAATGGCGCTGGTTTCACCCGTCGTGCCCGCTGCGAATCTCGCCGTCGGCAGTCTGATGGGCGCTCGGCGCGCGAGTCCGCAGGCCGACCTCGCACCCGATCAGCGTGCAGCGGTCGGCCACCTCGGGGGAGCGGCCTGCATCGTTGCGCCCGCTGGCTCAGGCAAGACACGTGTACTGACCGAACGTGCTCGCTACCTGGTGCGCGATGTCGGCGTTGCCCCAGGCGCAGTGTGCCTCGTGGCCTTCAACGTGCGTGCCCGCCGCGAGATGCAAGAACGCACGGCGGACCTTCCGGGCATCGAAGTTCGCACGCTGAACAGCCTCGCGCTCGCGATCTGCAACGGCAGCGGTCCGTTCGGTCGACCCGCTCGGCACGGTCGTATCGAGGTGATCGATGAGATGGGTGTGCGCGACCGGCTCGACGGCCTCATCAAGCGTCGACGGCGGGCGATGACCGACCAGCTCGCGCCGTGGCTCGAGGCGCTCGGCGCATCTCGACTGGGTTTGCGTGATCCGGCCGATGTCGAGTTCGACTTCCAACCCGACGTTCCCGACTTCGCATCGGTGGCGCCGAGATTCGTCGAGGGCTTGGCGGCGGACGGATTGGTCGACTTTGACCAGCAAATCATCCGAGCGATCGAGATCTTGCTGGCCGACCCGCAGGCTCGTGCCGCTGCACGCCGAGCCTGCGGTGTGCTGCTGGTGGACGAATTCCAGGACTTGACGCCGGCACACCTGCTGATGATCCGGCTGCTGGCCGGCCCCCGGGCCGATGTATTCGCCGTCGGCGATGACGACCAGACGATCTACGGCTACGCGGGCGCGTCGCCCCAGTGGCTCATCGACTTCGACAAGTACTTCCCCGGGGCTGCACGCCATCACCTGAAGGTGAACTACCGCTGCCCGCCGACCGTCATCGACGCCGCCATCAACCTGCTGTCGCACAATCGCCGTCGGATCGACAAGCAGGTCACTGCGCCCGAATCGGGCTCACAAACCCAGCGGGTCACAGCGACGGCGGCCTCAGACGCCGGACAGGGCGACCGGCGTAGCGCCGGCGGCCATCTCAAGAACCGGACCGTCGTCGTCAAGGCCGTGCCCGAAACGGCTGAAGCGCTTCGGGAATCCGTGACAGCACTGATGGACGATGGTGCAGGGCCATCTGACATTGCTGTGCTGACGAGGGTCAACAGCACGCTGCTGGTGCCGCAGATCGTGCTCGGTGACATTGGCGTGGCGGCTGATGCGCCGCTGGGTCGGGGCTTCATAGAGCGCACCGGCGTCGCGGGCGCGCTGGCGTGGCTCAAGCTGGCTGTCGCGCCCCGTCAGGCACTGCCAAGTGGTGCGTTGTCGGATGCAGCGCGCCGGCCGCCGCGAGGAGTTTCGCCCCGGGTGATCGAATGGATCGGCGAGCAGCGCAGCATCGGCGCTCTACGGGCGCTGGCGGGCCGTCTCAGCGACGAACGCACGGCAACAAAGATCGACGAGTTCGCCGATGACATCGACATGCTGCGTCAGCGGACCGCAGATGAGCAGCTCTCCACGCAAGCCATTCTTGAGATCGTTCGAGATGAGCTGGGCTTGGGCCTCAGCCTTGACACGCGCCTGGATGCATCGCGTCGCGCAGTGGACAGATCCGCCCACGGCGACGACCTGCGGGCGCTGATTTCGGTGGCCCATCTGCACCCCGACCCGGCGGGTTTTGCCGGATGGTTGGCTGACCGCCTGTCCGGGTTCGGCGCTGCGGACACCGTCGGCTTCGGCAATGACGAAGTCCGGCCGCTGCGCAACGACGGCCCGGCGACAACGGCGCGGCGATCAGGGGTGCGGCGATCAGGGGTGCGGCTGGCAACGGTGCACAAGGTCAAGGGGCTCGAATGGCCCCACGTCATCGTTTATGAGGCGTCGGCCGGGTTGATGCCGCACCGATTGGCCCCCGATGTCGAGGAGGAGCGCCGGGTCTTTCACGTGGCGCTGACGCGCTGTTCCGAATCGGTGACCTTCATCAGCGACGACCTGCCGTCCCCATTTCTGGCGGAGCTGAGCGAACTCGCGCCGCCGATGCCAGAGGTGCCCGAACTGGCGCCAACCACCGAGCCTGCGCGAGGAACGCGACGGGGCAGCGGTTCCTCTGGCCCTGCCGACTCAGGGGGCACACCGGCCCTGCCGGGCACCGACGCACGCCCGGCGACCCGTCGTTCGAAGCCCGAACCCCCGACCGATCCGCATGATGCGGCGCTGTTCGAGGCACTGCGTGCGTGGCGCCTCGAGCGAAGCCGGGCCGACGCAGTGCCGGCATTCGTCGTCTTCGGCGATGCGGTCATGATTGCTCTCGCCACACAGCGTCCCCGCAACGAGGTCGAGCTGCTCGCCGTGTCGGGCATCGGGCCAGCAAAACTCAACTCCTACGGTGCCGAGGTGCTGTCGGTCATCGCCGAACACGCCTGACGGCGCCGTGTCCGCGTCGCCCAGATTGGAGCGGCGCTTGGCTAGACCGCGATCGGCCCTTGGCCGGCGAGGAACCGCTGGGCCATCACCATCAGCACAACCCAATATTCGGAGCTGGGTACGAGGTCATCGAGTGTCGCTTCGAAGGTTGCCTCTCGTGCATCGGCATGACCGGCTGAGGTGACACCTCGCAGGGTGATCGACGGGCCGCCCTCGAACAGCGCGAGCAGGTCGGCGATGGGCACGTCGAACACCGCATCGACCTCGTCGCGTGCCAGCACGTAGTCGGTAAGCGGACGGTCATCGCGCAGCAGATACACGCTGGTCAGCTCGCAGTTCAGCGTGCCTTCGCCGCTGTCATCGGCCAGCCTGCGGACGCCCAGCGGCACCAGATCGGCACTGGCGGGCCTCACGCCGAGTTCTTCTTCGAGTTCTCGCACGCCATCGAGCGGTGTCTCGCCGGCGGCAAGATGCCCGGCTGCGCTGATGTCGAGCAATCCCGGAAACGCAGCCTTGGAGCGAGTGCGTCGCTGCAGCACGGCCGTCGGAATGCCGTCACGCAGCGTGACGATCTGACAGTGGAACACGCGGTGCCACTCGCCTCGCTCGTGCACCTCATCCCGCGGGGCCGTGCGCAGGTAGCGCCCCACCTCGTCGACGACGTCGAGCTGCTCTACCCCGGGCGCGCTGTCGGTCATCGCCACATTCTTCCCGCTGGCGCGGCAGACGACGAAACAGGCAGCAGCGCGCGGCCGACAGCCACTACGCCTCCGGCGATGGCCCCGACAGCGGGAGCGGCTACAGCAGCGCGGTGTACTTGTCGAGGATCGGCAGCACCGTGTCGGCGTCGGCCGGCGGCAGCGCCAGCACCACTCGGGTGCAGCCGATCTCCTCAAGGCTTTCGAGGATCTCGGGCTTGGGAGGCGTGCCGAACTGACCGAATTCGATGTCATCGGCGTCGCGGCCGGCTTCGATCGCGGATTCCCGGATCTGCTTCATGGGAACTTCGAGGTCGTAGCGGCCCGAAATCGGCATCCAGCCGTCGCAGAACTCGACGATGTCGGCGATGGTCTTCGGCCCAGCGGCGCCGCCCAAGATCACCTTGGGGCCGCCTTCCTGCACGGGCTTGGGCCACGCCCACGATGAATCGAAGTTCACCCAGTCGCCGTGGAACTCGGCCTCGTCGTTGGTCCACAGCTCGCGCACTGCCAGCATCATCTCGCGGGTGATCGCACGCCGGTCGGTGTACTTGACGCCGTGGTTGCGGAGTTCTTCCTTGTTCCAGCCGTAGCCGATGCCCAAGATGAACCGGCCGTTCGAGATCCGGTCCACCGTGGCGGCTTCCTTGGCCAGCCAGATCGGGTCGCGCTGGGCAACGAGTGTGATGCCGGTGCCGAGCACGAGGTTCTCGGTGACGGCGGCAGCGGCGCCGAGCGACACGAACTGGTCGTGCGTGCGCCAGTACTCCTCGGGCAGCGGCGGTGCGCCCTCATTGCCGCCCCATGGCGTCTCGCGGCTGGTGGGAATGTGGCTGTGCTCGGGGAACCACAGCGACTCGAAGCCACGTTCCTCGGTGGCTTTGGCCAACTCGACAGGCCCGATGGCCTTGTCGGTGGGGAACATCATCACGCCGATTTTCACGGTGGTCCTCCTGGGGATTGGCGAGGGTGGCCGGTGATGGCCGCCGCTGAGGGTAATGGGCATGAGTCATCGGTGCCCGCCAAGGGTGAATTGCGGGGACGAGCCGGAGAGGCGCTGGTTCTCCCCAAGCGTGGCGTAGCGTTGCGCTGATTCGTAGCGAGCACGCGCTCGGACTCGCAACAATGAGGTCCGGCGGCCTAGAGGCCCGCAAGGCCAGGCGATGTGGAGGCACAGTGAAGATCACTATTGACGTCGACAAGTGCATCGGCAGCGGATCGTGCGAGATGATCGCTCCGGGCATTTTCGAGGTGGGCGACGACGGTCTCGTACAGCTGCTCACCGACAGCCCGAGTGCGGAGCACCACGGCGCGGTGCGCACGGCAGCGGCCAGCTGCCCCACCCAGGTCATCTCCGTCGACGACTGAGCTCGAATCGGGAGCAGCGCCTCAGCGCCCAGCGAGGCTGTCTCGCTGAGCAGAGCACGGTACACGACTGCGTCCCCGGACCAGGGATGCGCCACGGGGCCAAGCGGCCACGCCGGCCCAAGAATCGACACAGGCCGTTCAGACCTTCACCGGTACGATCGAACGCCAGAGTTCACTCGTCAGCCCTGCTGACTCGACTCTTCAGACTCGGGAAGTGGCGCAGCTTGGTAGCGCACCTGCTTTGGGAGCAGGGGGTCGTGGGTTCAAATCCCGCCTTCCCGACCAAGGAGGCTCCGACGAGCACGAAACGCCTCGAGTCTGGCTGGGGCCTCGGTTGCCAGAGCGAAACCCGTCGGCAATCTGTTGTCTGACGGCAAACCGATTTCGCATAGGACTTCGACAGGGAGACCCGACGTCGCTGCTGGGTCCTCAATCTGCAGGGACTAACTGAGATTGGGCACGTCGTCGTGGTTGAGGTTGATCAGTTCACTCATATCAAACCCGGGCGCTCGCTACTCTTCGAAGGTGCAGACGAAGAGTAGCGAGCGCCCCGTCGAATCGAGGGCCGGTCGGCGTCAGGTGCGGGACGGTTCCTCAGAAGAACGCTCGCGCAGGTGGGCATTGATGCCTCTTCCACGGCGTGGCCCAGATGATGGGCGGCGCCTCGGCATGATCGTGACGGCCGCGCTCACCGTCTTCGCCAGCTTGCTGGCATTCCCGTCGCCCCCTACCGGCGCGGTAGGGGGCGACGGTTCGAACGTGACCGTCACCCGGTACGGCGGCGTCGATCGCTATGCCACCTCGTTGATGATCGCGGAGGCGTTTGCGGCGGAGGTCGGCGATTCGCTGGAGTGGGTGGTGCTGGTATCGGGCGAGCGGTGGAGCGATGCCGTCGTGGCGGCTCCACTCGCAGGGGTCCTCGTCGCACCCGTGCTGATGATTCCACCGGGCGAGCTGCGTGCCGACGCACGGGACTTCTTGGGGCGGGTCGGAGTCTCGAAGGCAATGGTGGTGGGGCCGGACTCCGGCGGTGGTCGCCATGGACCGGGCCGCGGCGTCGAAGCCGCCGTGATTGACGCGCTCGAACTCGCAGGTATCGCTACCCAGCGGGTAGCCAGCACCGACCGCTACAGCACAAGTCGCGCGGCGGCGGAGCAGTACACGCCGGGCGACATGGGGGGCCTTGGCCCCACTGCCATCGTGGCCAGCGGCGACGTGTTCGCCGATGCGTTGGTCGCGGGGCCATTTGCCGCGCGGGGCCACCATCCCGTGCTGCTGACGCCGTCAGGTGAATTGCACACCAGTGTTGCTGACTACCTCGAATCGGCGAGCATTGAGCATGTTGTGCTGATGGGCGGCACGGCTGCGCTCGCCGACGCAGTCGAGAAGGCTGTCGCCGATCTCGGCGCGTCTGTGACTCGCCTGGCGGGCACCACCCGATACGACACCGCAATCAAAGCCGCCGAGATGGTCACCGGTCGCTACGGCGACACCACGGGTGGGCGGTGTTTCACAGGGAGCACCATAGGGCTGGCGCGAGCACGCGTGCCATTTGACGCGTTCAGCGCAGCACCGCTGCTCGCCCGCGTGTGTGCCCCGTTGCTGCTCGCCGATCCGGCCCGAGTTCCGCCCGACACCGCCGCCTACATCGACGCGGCTCGTGTCTCGCACGAGACCGTTGACTTGCGCGTGTTCGGCGGCGACGCAGCTGTGTCTCAGGCCGCCATCGAGGCCTACTTGGGCGGCAGCGAAGCCGGGGAAGGCGAGACCGACATTGGCGCCGAATCCGGCGTCCTGCCCGCCGGATCATGCGGCGGCGCTGCCGACGATGGGCCGAAGCAGCTCGTGCCCTCGACGTTTGCTTACGATCCTGCGTGGTCGCCTGATTGCAGCAAGCTCGTCTACTCCCAAGACGGTGCTTTGTGGACGGTGAACAACGACGGCACCGGCCGCAAGCTGCTCGTCCGTGCCGGCGGCAGCCGTCGCTATGGCGCAGTGTGGTCTCCCCTCGGGGACCGCATTGCGTACGTCAACGGCTACAGCGACGGCAATGACTGGATCTCCCACATCTGGACTGTCGATGCTGACGGTCACCACAACAACCAGCGGACCTCGGGTGAGCTCATAGACAACTGGCCCACCTGGTCGCCCGATGGCAAGAGGATCGCGTTCCAGCGCGTCACGGGTCGTGGCCTCGATCAGTACGGCCGTCGGCACAACCATGAGCAGCACATCGTCGTCATGACCTCGTACGGCAACAATCCCAAGGCACTACTCGGTCCGGGAAATCTGCTAGCTGGCACGCCGGCCTGGTCGCCCGACGGCAGCAAGCTCGCTTTCGTGGCCGGCGGCGACCTGATGCTGTCGAATGTCGATGGCACCGACACTAGGCGTGCCATCGCCGAGGTGTCATGGGATGGCGGTCTGTCGTGGTCGCCTGACGGGGAAGGCATCGTCTTTGTGCGCGGGTACCAGGACCAAACAGCGATCGTCTCGTCCCGTGTCGACGGCTCTGATGAGAAGGTGCTCTTCGACGAGGGTGTCCGTGTCCGCGCCCCGCGTTGGTCGCCCGATGGACAGCGCATTGCGTTTCACACTTCTGAAGATCGCGACAGCAAGCGTCGCGTCTATGTGATCGGTGCGGGCGACGAGGCTGCTGCGTCGGTGCCTGACTGCCGGCCCCGTGGCCTTGGCAGCACGACGGCTGGCTTCCCGCTGCCGTGGTGGGCGGTGCCGTCGAAGGGAACGCTGCGAGTGGCGGTCCTGTTCATGGACTTTCCCGATGCCGAAGCCAACTACACCACCCGCAGGGAAGCCGAACTCAGCCTGCCGTACGCGGAGGAGATCCTTGAGTCGTCGAGCTACGGGCAGCTCGACGTGGTGTTCGTGCCTCACCATGAATGGCTGCGCGCCGAAGAACCGTACGAGACTTACTTGGAGCCGACCGTGAGCTCAGCGGGGCTCTCGGATCGAGCCGCTGTTCACGCCGCCGCCCTCGCGGACGACGCAGTGGACTTCACGCGCACCGATCTGGCCGTCGTCGTGTTCCCGAGTGCTCATTTCGGCGGTGGCCTTTCGGGCGGGTCGGTGAAGGCAGATGGCGTGAGCGTGGTTGCGGTCCGTGTCAACACGTTCAGAGGCGCTGCGGGCCCGCTCGGAGAGTGGGGTGATACGGCCGTTCATGAGATCCTCCACGGACAGGGGCTGGCTGACCTCTATCCCTATGGCGGCACCTATCCGTACGGCCGCGCGCACCGACGGGAAGAAGCGCCGGCGGGGCGCAAGTGGGTCGATACGAGGTGGGGTCCGATGGGCTTGCAGGCAGCGTTTCTCGTCGCCGATGACGATCGTCGACTGATGGTCCGATGGGAGTTCGCGAGCGGCAAGATCTCTGAGTTCATCCCGGGAAGGTATCCACGAGAAATGCTGGCATGGAGTCGCTGGCAGCTCGGATGGCTCAGCGAGGCGCGGGTGGCGTGCATCAATGATGCGAAGGCCACGGTGACGCTGGATCCGATAGCGCGACCCGGTAGCGGGGTCGCGATGGCTGCTGTGCCGTTGAGCTCACGCGAGGTCATCGTGATCGAGAGCCGTCGCAAGCTGGGCCGAGATGCCGATGTCGATGTGGGTGACGGAAGGGATCCTGACATAGTCTCGGGACCGGTTCGGCCGCTTGTACATGAGGGCGTCCTCGTGTACACCGTCGATTCGCTGGTGGGCACTGGTGCTTTGCCGCTTAAGATTGCGGGTGACTCCGGCAACGGCCAGATTGACGACTACCCCCTGCTGGAAGCAGGCGATTCGGTAACGCTGCGCGGCTACACCATCACGGTCACTGCTGACGATGGTGAGACGCACACGGTGTCCATCACACGGACGACCACGAAGCCCTAATCAGGGCTAGTGCGCCGTAAGGGCGTCGGCAAACCAGCTCAAGATGTCATGCTGCCGACTTGTAGCCCGCCACGGGCACCCGTCGGCTACCGATTCTGCTTGTCACCGACGCACCGCTCTACGCGGGGCAACACCTGAATTTGCGGTCTGTCCGCGTCGCTCCGAATTACAGTCCACGGTCGACGGGAGGCTATGCATGACATCGGGACGCGTCGATTCGGCTGCCACCGCAGACGCTGCGGAGTTTCCGTGCCCGAGGTGCGGTTCGGCGATGGTGCGACGGGTCGCGAAGCGGGGTGAGAACGAGGGAAACGAGTTCTGGGGCTGTTCGACGTTTCCGAAGTGCCGCTCGATTGTGCAGATCGAGGAACCGAATCCAGGGGCTTTGCCGGACGCGGACGTAACCGATGCAGCGTGCCCGTTCAGCAGCCCGCCGCCTGATCCGCCCAAGGGACTGCTGAAGAGAGCGGTCTCCGCGATGGACGGCATCTGGCGCTGGAGCCTCGAAGCGCACGAGCCGGACGCGACGGACCGTTGGAAGCCCAAGCATCGGAAGCAGGTTCTCGATTATCTGCACATTCGCGACGGGGAGCGCTGCGGGCTGTGCGGCGGCAAGATGAAGCTGAAGGGCGCGCAAGTCGAGCATGTGGTGCCGAAACGGTTCGCAGTGTTCGAACTCACCGCCGAGGGCGAGGCACGGCAGGGCACGTACTACACGAGCGTGCTGCACGGCATGGAGAACCTCCAAGCAGCCCATCCTCGCTGCAACAAGTACAAGGGCAACGCACCCGACATCCGCAGATGGCGTCACCCGAGTATGCCCCGACTCGTCGTCGCCAAAGCCACAGACGGGCGAGTGCTGATGCTGCCGCCGCAAGAACGCACCTAGGCGGGAGCGACCACCGAAGTTCCACATGGCGGATGCCGTACGTTTGGTCAGGGGCGTTAGGCAGGAGGTGATGGTCTTGGTGTACGGGGAGTGGTGGATCGAGACGCGCAAGCGCCCCCCCAAGGTCTACAAGCCTACGAGACACACTGTCGCGGGCGAACTCTCTGACAGGGACCCGTTAGTTGGTCCAGCCTGGGGCAGCGGCCGAACGGCGGGTCGTTCCAGCCGGCAACGGGGCGAATCGCCGTCGGTGTCGGGACCGTAGGTGCCTTTGGATGTGTCCTGACTCATGACCGGTCGAGGGATTGGGAAGCCCAAAGGGTGTTGATGGGGGCGAGCCAGAGGCGGTCACCGACCCGGTGGCAATGGGGGCCGGTGTGCAGCAGTACGCAGATGCGGAGCATGCCTGGTGCGGTGCGGTCGAGGCGGTCTCGTAGCCAGCGCAGCGGCTTGAGGTGATGCTCGCTGGGGCTGCTCGTGGCCTTGACCTCGATGGCGGCGACGGCACTGTCCGCTCGTTCGAGCACGATGTCCACCTCGTGGCCGTCATAGTCACGCAAGTGATGAACGCGCAAACCCGCCAGCCCACTGGTTTCGCGTGTGAGTTCGTTAACTACGAACGACTCCAGCAGCGAGCCTGCGACCGTCGAGGTGGGTGATGCCAGAGCTTCGGCGCTGACACCCAGCAACGCTGCCGCCATGCCGGTGTCGGCGAAGTGCGACTTGGGCCGTCTGACGGCGCGCGAAGCGTGCTTGCGCGACCATGCCGGCACAGAATTGATCATGAACACAGTCCGGAGCCATGCGAAGTAGTGGCTGAACGTGGATCGGTCGATGCCGAGTTGCCGGCAGACTGCCTCAGTATTGAGTTCGGCTGCGGTGTTGGCTGCGAGCCATCGCGTGAGATCAACGAGCGCTTCGGCGCGGCGGATGTCGCCGAGTTCGGAGATGTCGCGCTGGATGACCGTTTCGAGGTAGCTGTCGTACCAGCCTTGACGCTGCTGCGGCGTCAATCCCACCGCCTCGGGAAAGCCTCCTCGGCACAGGCGATGCATGTACTGGGTCCGGTCTTCGGTCTCGCTTGGCGGGCCAACTTCGCAATTGTCGAACCAACTGGCGAGATCAATCGGGGCACGGCCACTGAGTTCTGCTTGGGCGAAGGGGAACAGTCGCAAGATGCGAGCCCGGCCAGCCAAGGACTCGCTGATGGCAGGCACTGACAAGAAGTTCGTGGAGCCGGTCAGCAGGAACCGACCGCGCTCATCGGAATCGTCGACGAGACGTTTGACGGCTCGCACCACACGATCACCGCCGAGCTGGACTTCATCGACCACAGCGGGTGCGCGCAGACCTGACAGGTACGCCACGGGATCGTCGAGCATTGCCAGCCGGGTGGCATCATCATCGAGCGTCACATAGGAGCCGCCCTGCCGACGCGCAACCTGGCGCGCCAGCGTGGTCTTGCCCGACTGACGCGCTCCGTGCAGCACTACGACGCGAAAAGCCGCCAGCGCGTCGTCGAGCGTTGGCTCCGCGTGGCGCCGGACGTAGTCCACACTCAGAGACTACGTGCTAACCACAAGATTTACGGGTGCAAAACCCTAGTTTTTGCGGCTGCCTGACCTCAGAGACTTCAGGTCACCTCGGCGGCGCACCTTCAGCGTGCTGTCGGGAATCCCAGGTCGACGCCGCGGTCGGCGGGGTCGGGCCAGTGTTCGGTCACCGCCTTGAGCCGTGTGTAGAAGCGGATGCCCTCGGGGCCGTGCATGTGGTGGTCGCCGAACAGCGAGTCCTTCCAGCCACCGAAGGAGTGGTATGCCATCGGCACCGGGATGGCCACATTCACGCCGACCATCCCGACGGGGGCCTCGCGCCGGAACCGCCGTGCAGCACCGCCGTCACGGGTGAACAGCGCCACGCCGTTGCCGAACTGGTTGTTCTCGATGAGCTCCATCGCCTCTTCGAACGATTCCACCCGCACTAGGCACAGCACGGGACCGAATATCTCGTCCTCGTAGACCTTCATCTCGGGCGTGACCTCGTCGAGCAGCGTCGGGCCGACCCAGTAGCCGTCTGGGTGGCCGTCCACCACCAGCTCACGGCCGTCGCGCACCAGCACTGCGCCCTCTGACTCGCCCAAGTCGATGTAGCTGAGCACCCGGTCACGGTGCTCGGCCGTCACGAGCGGCCCCATGTCCACCGCTTCGGTGCCCAGCCCCGGGCCAATACGCAGCGCATCGATCCGCTCGCAGATCTCCCCAGCCAAGTCATCAGCAATCGTCCCCACCGCCACGACTACCGAGATGGCCATGCAGCGCTCGCCGGCCGACCCGTAGCCAGCCGACACCGCAGCGTCGGCCGCCTGGCCGAGGTCAGCGTCGGGCAGCACGATCATGTGGTTCTTGGCGCCGCCAAGCGCTTGCACCCGCTTGCCGGCCATCGACGCCGTGCGATGCACGTGGCGTGCGATCGGCGTCGAGCCCACGAAGCTCACCGCGTCGATCCCGGAGTGCTCGCACAGCCCATTCACCGCATCGGCATCGCCGTGGAGCACGCTGAACACGCCGTCGGGCAGCCCCGCTTCGGCGAACAGCTCGCCGATGCGCACCGATACCGATGGATCCTTCTCCGACGGCTTGAGCACGAAGCAGTTCCCGGCGGCGATCGCCACCGGGTACATCCACATCGGCACCATCGCCGGGAAGTTGAACGGCGTGATGCCCGCCACCACGCCCACCGGCTGGCGGACCGTGTACGCATCGTGCTCGGTGCTGATGTCGTCAGTGCGCTCACCCTTCAGCAACTGACCGATACCGCACGCGAACTCCACCACTTCGATCCCTCGTCGCAGCTCGCCAAGCGCATCGGCGCGAACCTTGCCGTGCTCGGCCGAGACCATCTCGGCCAGTTCCAAACGGTGCTCCTCGAGCAGCTCCCGGAAGGCGAACATGACCGCGGCACGAGATGAGATGGAGGCCTCCCGCCACCCTTCCCACGCCGTTCGTGCCGTGCTCACAGCCACGTCCACGTCGCCTGCAGACGCCATGGGAACGGTGGCGACCACACCGCCGGTGACTGGGTCGGTCACATCGAACATCGTCTTGGGCGACCCTTGCGTGCGCTGACCGCTGATCCAGTGGTCGACTTGCCTCATGAGAGTTCTCCTTGCCGGCTGTGCTCATCGTCGAGCGGACGCGCCGAAGGATCGCATTTTCGCAGCCTTGAGCGATGTTCGGGAACGCTGCGGAGAGCGGGGCACGGAGGGGCATTGCGTTTCGCGCAACGTGGTTAGAGTCCGCGCCATGAGCGACGTCAATCCGATCCCCGCCGACCGGCCATTCGTGGTGCCCTACATGACCATCGGGGCCCGCACCGATGGGTCTGCGGGTGGTGCCGCCGATGCCATCGAGTGGTACACGGCTGCATTCGGCGCCAGCGAGGCCAACCGTCAGATGGCACCGGGGGGCGACAAGGTGATGCACGCCGAATTGGTGCTCGGCGATGGCCTGCTGTTCCTCGCCGACGACTTCCCGGAATGGTCGGGAGAAAGTTCCGCCCCAGCGGCGCTCAACGGCTCGACCGTCACCATGCACCGCTACGTCGCCGACTGCGACGCGACTATCAACGCGGCGGTTGCGCTCGGCGCGGAAGTGCTGATGCCCCCGACCGACATGTTCTGGGGAGACCGATTCGGGAGCATTCGCGACCCGTTCGGCCACAAGTGGTCCATTGCGACCCATGTGAGAGACGTGACCCCCGAAGAGATGGAAGCTGCGGCAGCAGCGATGTTCGCCGAGGGACCGGAGGCATAAGCCATGGCAGTCACTGAACTCGCAGGAAGGATCGCAGTCGTCACCGGCGGCGGCACGGGCATGGGACGTGAGCTGGTGTGTCGGTTAGCGGCCGCAGGAGCGCACGTTGCCGCCTGCGATCTCAATACCGAGACGCTGCAGCAGGCGGCCGACCTCGCAGGGGTACGCGCAGCCAGCGGCGTACGAATCACCACGCACCAGTGCGATGTCACCGACGCAAACGCCGTGGCGGCGTTTGCTGCGGAAGTCGCCGAACAACACGACTCCGACTACATCAACCTGCTGTTCAACAACGCTGGCGTCGGCGGTGGCGGAAGCTTCGTGATCGACGACCAGCGTGAAGCCTGGGACAAGACCTTCGAGGTCTGCTGGAACGGCGTGCTGCATTGCGCCCGTGCGTTCATGGACATGCTCGTACGTTCCGATGCAGGCGCGATGGTCAACACCGCCAGCATCAATGGCTTCTGGGCGACCATCGGCCCTGGCTTGCCGCATACCTCCTATTGCGCCGCGAAGTTTGCGGTAAAGGGGTTCACCGAGGCACTTATGCAGGACTTGGCGCTGCACGCGCCGCACGTCAGCGCCCACGTGGTGATGCCCGGCCACATCGGCACCGAGATAGCGCGGAACAGCTTCACCACCCACGGCGCAGACATCCCGCTCGTTCGCAAGAACATGCAGGCGAGGGGCATCAACCTCGATGGATTCAGCGACGAGCAGATCGAGGGTTTCGTCAACGATCGCAACACACGATTCCGCGATGACGCCCCGACGACCGCGGCACAGGCGGCTGAGGTCATCGTGTCGGACGTGCTGGCAGGCCGGTGGCGAATCCTGGTTGGCGACGATGCCTACGCCATCGATGAGGCAGTAAGGGCCGATCCTGAAGCCGCCTACACCGAGGCGTTCCTCGAGGGGTTGCGCGACCAGGGGCATCTGCAGGTGCTCGGCCGCTAGCAGGCAGCCTTCTCCAGGCTCGGTCTGCGGGACAGGAGCTCGGGATGGAGCGGGTCAGGGGAAGCTGAGCAGGTGGAGCTGATTGTTGGACCCAGGACCAGGGTCACGCCGTTCACCGACCGCGCCACCGCCGCGGGCATAACCAAGGCGATGGTGTACAACCACACAGTTCTGCCCATCGGCACGGACGATCCGGCAGCGGAATACCGGGCGCTCACCGAGACTGCGGCGATCTGGGACGTCGGCTGCGAGCGTCAGGTGCAGATCGCTGGGCCTGATGCTCACCGTTTCATCACCTATCTCTGCGCCCGCGATTTGCGAGACCTGCAGGTAGGCGTCGCCCGCTACGCGCCGATGTGCGATCACCAGGGCCGGCTCGTGAACGATCCGATGGCGCTCCGCATCGATGACACGACGTTCTGGCTCTCCATCGCAGACAGCGACGTGCTGCTGTGGGCACGGGCGGTGGCCGGCGAAGGCGGATACAACGTCGAGGTCACCGAGCCGGACGTCTGGCCGTTGGCGATCCAGGGGCCCCGCGCCGAAGACGTGGTCGCTGCAGCGCTGGGGGAGTGGGTGCGCGACCTGCGCTTCTTCCGGTTCGAACGGTACGACCACAGCCTCGAAGGACGCAGCATCCCGATGGTGGTGTGCCGCTCGGGCTGGTCTGGCCAGGACGGCTTCGAACTCTTCTTGATGGACGGCGACATGGGCGAACAGCTCTGGGACCTGCTGTGGGGCGCCGGTCAGCCCTTCGGGCTCGGGGTCGGCGCGCCGAACAACCCAGAGCGCATCGAGAGCTTCTTGCTGTCATTCGGCGGCGACACAGACTCCGAGAGCGATCCAGACGAAGCCGGCATCGGTCGCTTCGTCAGCCTGAAGAGCGACGACCCTGGCCAGGCAGGCCACGACTTCATCGGTAAGGAAGCGCTGCGAGTCCGGCGGACATCTGGCACCCAGCGGCGCCTCGTCGGGGTCGTCATCGACGGCGGGCCTCCGATGCCTTTGCGATCGCCCCGTGCACTACGCAGTCGCGATGGGCGCCCAGCGGGCACTCTGCGGGCACTCACACGCTCCCCACGATTCAACGCCAATATCGGCCTCGCACTGCTGGACCCACCATGGTCCGAGCCTGGCACTGAGCTAGAAGTCACCCTCGACGGCGCCGACCGCTCCGCCACGACGACAACTCTGCCGTTCAACCTCGACTCGTAGCGATTCAATCCAGCCGCACGCGCGCCGCTACCCTCAACGCTCTTCGCGGACGTAGTTCAACGGCCAGAACCTCAGCCTTCCAAGCTGATGATGCACGCGGCGCCTCTGGCGCCGCCATCGAGACGGCGATTCCCGTCGTCCGCTCGCTGGGGTTCGACAGTGCGCTATGTGCGCGCCGCTACCCTCGACGCTCTTCGCGGACGTAGTTCAACGGCCAGAACCTCAGCCTTCCAAGCTGATGATGCGGGTTCGATTCCCGTCGTCCGCTCGCACTAGGCGGCGCGGATGGGGCCGTCCTCAAGAACTTGGCGGTTCTCGATCACCTCGTCGATGATCCCGTACTCCTTGGCGGCCTCCGCATCCATGATGAAGTCGCGGTCGGTGTCGTCGTGAATCCGCTCGAGATCCTGGCCGGTGTGGTGCGCAATGATCCGCTCGAGCCGCTCGCGCATCCGATCGATCTCCCGAGCCGCTAGCTCGATGTCGGTCGCCTGACCCATCGCCTGCCCGTAGGGCTGATGCAGCAGCACCCTCGCATTGGGCAGCGCCATTCGCTTGCCCGGAGTTCCCGCCGCCAGCAGCACCGCGGCTGCCGACGCCGCCTGACCCAGGCAGATTGTGGTGATGTCGTTGCGGATGTACTGGCTGGTGTCGTAGATGGCGAACAGGGAGCTGATATCGCCGCCGGGCGAGTTGATGTAGATATTGATGTCCTTGTCGGGATTCTCCGACTCCAGGTGGATCATCTGGGCGCACACGAGGTTGGCGATCACGTCGTCGATGGGCGTGCCCAAGAAGATGATGTTCTCCTTCAGCAGTCGCGAGTACAGGTCGTAGGCGCGCTCGCCGCGATTGGTCTGCTCCACAACCGTGGGCACGAGGTAGTTGCGTGCGCTGTGCCGTGCGGCACCGTGGTTGTCGTGGTCGTGGTTTGCGGAGAACTCGGTGGTCACCATCGGTCCTTAATCGTCCTCGTCTGCGGAGTCTGGGTCTGCGGGGTCTGGGTCTGCGGGGTCATCGGGCGTCGGCAGTTCGAGCTCCGAGCGATCGATTGTGTCGCCTTCCGGCCCCACAAGCGCAACGGCTTCAATGGCCCATTGAAGCGCCTTGTTCTTGCAAATGGCTGCCGTCAAGTGTGCGAGACCATCAGTCTCGGCCATGACCTCTCGCAACTGGGCCGGGCTGCGACCATCGTTGGCCGCCATTTTCTCCAGCTCGGCGTCGACGTCATCGTCGTCAGCCTGCAAGTCCTCGGCCGTGGACAGGGCGCGCAGCGCCAGGTCCAGGCGCACGCCCCGCTCGGCATCGTCTCTCAGTTCACCGATGAATGACGCCGGCTCCTGCCCCGTCGCCTCCAACCACTGCTCGATCGTCATGTTTCGCTGTTGCAGCCCGCTGCCGAGCTCTGACATGCGATCCGCGATGACTCCGCTCACCATGGCGTCGGGTACGGGGCCCTCCACCAGGCCAGCTAGCTGTTTCTGTATCTCGTCGCGCAGCACCATGTTGGCCTGCATGATCCGTCCGAAGCCGAGCTGCCGTGCTGTTGCCTCACGTAACTCTTCGACCGTGTCGTATTCGGTGTTCTCGTCGACCCATTCGTCGGTCAGATCGGGCAAGACGAGCTCAGACACAGCATTGACGGTGATCTCGAAGTCAATCTCCATCTCCGTCTGGACCGGATGCGGTGCGTTGAATGACAGTTCGGCGCCCGCCTCGGTGCCGCGCATCTGCTCATCGACCTCGGGCACAATGCCGCCGCTGCCGACTTCGTACAGGTAGTCCTGTGCCGACAGCCCGGGCAGCGGTTCGCCTGCCACCGAACCCTCGATGTCAATCGTGACCCGGTCGCCGTCATCGGCGGGCCGCTCGACCTCGGCGATATCGGCAAATTGGCGGCGCGTCTCGTCGATGCGAGCGTCGATCTCATCTTCTGGCGGTACCGGACTGGGAATCTCCACCTGCAAGGCGTCGTAGCCCGAGATCGAGACCACCGGTCGGATCTCGACCGTTGCCTCGAACGCCACCGGACCATCGCTGCCGTCGAGTGTGAGTTCCAACTCGGGCTGGTTCACCACGTCGACTTGATTGTCACGCACGGCCTCGGCGTAGTAGCGGGGTACCGCTTCTTCGAGCGCCTGAGCGCGACCGATTTCGGATCCGAAGTGCGATTCCAGCACGCGGCGGGGAGCCCGTCCCGGTCGGAATCCCGGGATGCGCACCTCGCGGGCGAGCTTGCGGAACGCAGCCTCGATGTCGGCATCGAAGGTCTCCGCGTCGACTTCGACGGTCAGCTTGACGCGGGGTCCGACGAAACGCTGCTGCGCGTCGTCCTCGTGGACTTGCCCATGTTCGTCGTCGAGATCGGCCTCGCTGGTGCCGAGGTCGCCGCTGTCGATCTCCTCAGCGGCTCCGCTGGCATCCGGAGACTCGGCTGAAGCTGACGCTTCGTCGGGGAGGGATGGATCGGGTTCAGATACTGGCGCGGGCCCGATGAAATCCGCTGGGTCCAGCGGCGTCAGCGTCGTCTTCACGAAGCGCGGAGCCTACCGGCGCGCCCCGACCGCTCCCCGTGGCCCCGAGACAGCGGACCGTCCAAACAGATCACGACATGCCGCGCGGGCTGTGCCATCCTTGGCGGTCATCGCTCGGCGCGCGTGCGGTCGGACCGTGTGCGAACCTTGACAGTCCAACGACATGCAAGATCTCCTAGGAGTTCTTGCCGGAGAGTCTTCAAGAGATCTTTCAGGAGGGAGGTGCAGCGTGGCGAAGTTTGGCGAGGGAGGCGAGCTGCTCAAGTGCTCGTTCTGCGGCAAGTCGCAAAAGCAGGTGCGCAAGCTCATCGCGGGCCCGGGCGTCTATATCTGCGACGAGTGCATCGACCTGTGCAACGAGATCATTGACGACGAGGTCGAGACCACCACCGAGACGCCGTTCGAATCGGTACCCAAGCCGCGCGAGATCTTCGCCTTCCTCGACGACTACATCATCGATCAGGACCGGACCAAGACGATCCTGTCGGTGGCTGTCTACAACCACTACAAGCGCATGCGCCTAGAGCCCTCCGGTCCGGGTGCATCCGAAGACATCGAGATCGCCAAGTCGAACATCCTGCTGATCGGTCCGACTGGCTGCGGCAAGACGATGATGGCCCAGACGCTGGCCCGCATGCTCAACGTGCCCTTTGCCATCGCCGACGCCACGGCGCTCACTGAAGCCGGCTATGTGGGCGAAGACGTCGAGAACATCCTGCTCAAGCTCCTGCAGGCGGCGGACTTCGACGTGAAGCGGGCGGAGACCGGCATCGTCTACATCGACGAAATCGACAAGATCGCCCGCAAGGCCGAGAACGCCTCGATCACCCGCGATGTGTCAGGCGAGGGCGTCCAGCAGGCGCTGCTCAAGATCCTCGAAGGCACGGTGGCATCCGTTCCCCCGCAGGGCGGCCGCAAGCACCCCCATCAGGAGTTCTTGCAGATCGACACCAGCAACGTGCTGTTCATCTGCGGAGGTGCGTTTGACGGTCTCGAGCGCATCATCGCTGACCGAATCGGCGAACGGGGCGTCGGTTTCGGTGCGACGCTGCGCAACGCGATGGACAGCTCTGCGCTGGACGTTCTGCCCGATGTTCTGCCTGAGGACCTGCGTCACTTTGGCCTGATCCCCGAGTTCATCGGCAGGCTCCCCGTCGTCGGTGTTGTCGACCCGCTCGGTCCCGACGCGCTGCGACGCATCCTCACCGAGCCGAAGAATGCCTTGGTCCGTCAGTACCGCCGGATGTTCGAACTCGACGACGTCGAGCTCGAATTCACCGTCGATGCACTCGAAGCGATCGTGGATCAGGCGATGCTGCGTAACACGGGCGCCCGGGGACTTCGAGCGATTCTCGAAGAGGTCCTGCTGGGGCTGATGTACGACCTGCCGAGCCGTGACGACGTGGCTCGCTGCATCGTCGACCGGAAAGTGGTGCTCGACAAGGTGAACCCCACCCTGGTGCCTCGGTCGACCGTCACGCGCCGCGCCTCTTGAGCAATGCGTCTTGAACCCTGAGCCCTCTGACACTGGGCCGACGGAAGCCATATCGGGCCCGCTGCGCGACTACGAGGCCGCCGTCGACTGGCTGGACTCCCACATCGATCTCGAGCGTCTGCTCGGCAGCGCAGAAGCAACGCCGCCCACGCTGGACCGTATGTGGACGCTCATGGGCGTCTTGGGCGATCCCCAGGACAGTGTGCCGACGATTCACATCACCGGAACGAACGGCAAGGGCAGTACGGCACGGCTGGCAGTAGCGCTGCTGGGGTCATGTGGTCTGGCTGCGGGCAGCTACACGTCTCCCCACATCGAACGTGTCAATGACCGGATCACCGTCGCAGACGAGCCGCTCGACGACGAGTCGTTCACTCTGGCGATCAGTGAGATCGCGGTCTTCGAATCGATGGTGACCGAGCGCTGCGGTGAACGGCCGAACTACTTCGAGGTGATGGCCGCTGCCGCGTACAACTGGTTCGCCTCGAACGCCCACGTGAACGTGATCGAGGTGGGCATGGGCGGGCGCTGGGACGCCACCAACGTCGTGGACGCAGCAGTGGCAGTCATCACCAACATCGGTGCTGATCACCTCGAGATCATCGGGCCGACGCTGGCAGACGTTGCGGCGGAGAAGGCAGGAATCATCTCGGCTGGGGCGATAGTTGTCTGCGGCGAAACAGCCCCGGAGCTCGTCGAAGTCGTGGCCGCTGCGGCGGCGGAGGCGAGTGCCGATGTCTGGCGACGAGGTGTCGACTGGGATGTTGTGCAGCGTCAAACTGCCGTCGGTGGCCAGCTCGTGAGCATTCGCACGCCCTTCGGGGAGCACGCCGACCACTTCGTGCCGCTGCATGGTGCTCACCAGGCGACGAACGTCGCCACGGCCATCAGCTCCGTCGAGGCGTTCTTTGGTCGGCGCATCGACGATGATGTGATTGCGACCGCTTTGGAATCCGTCTCGCTGCCGGCGCGCTTCGAAATCGTCGCTCAGGAGCCGACGGTTGTCATCGACGGGGCCCACAATCCTGGCGGGGCTGCCGCGTTGCGAGACACGCTCGCGGAATCGCTGTGGGTGGGCTCGACGTCGTCTCTGGGACACCCCGAGGGCGCGCCGACGAGCACGGACGGCGCCAAGGTGCTGGTGATAGGTGCCAACAGGCCGCACGATCCCGGTGCATTCTGTGAAGCACTAGATCTCGATCCCTTCGATGCAGTCGTCGCTACGGCCGCGGCGTGGCCGCGCGCAATGGCCCCGAGCGAGATCGCCGCCGCCGTCGAGCACTCCTGTGCGGGACGTGAGCGGCCGCTCCAGATCACCGGCGTCGACGGCGTCGGCGAGGCACTGCAGCGCGCCCGCGACCGGGCTGGTCGGGAGGGAATTGTGGTCGTGAGCGGATCTCTCTACGTCGCTGCCGAAGCCCGGCGACTTCTGGGGGCTGACCCGCATTAGCCTCGTGCGCGCAGCCGATGGCGCATCGCGCCAGTACGCGCGCACAGCCGAGGGAGACAGCGATGCGGCAAACGCTGGTGATCTGCAAGCCAGACGCCGTCGAGCGCGGCCTCGTCGGCGAGATTATGGGCAGATTCGAGCGCAAGGGACTTGCCGTCGCTGCCCTCGAGCACCGGACCATTGATCGCAACACGGCCGAGCGGCACTATGCCGAGCACGCCGGCAAGCCGTTCTATGAGCCGCTGCTGGAATTCATCACCCGCTCGCCGTCGGTTGTCATGGTGCTCGAAGGTCCCCCAGAGGCAGGCGACGACGTCTTCGCCGTCGTGCGCACGCTGATGGGCACGACCAATCCCGCCACCGCAGCGCCGGGCACCATCCGGGGCGACCTAGGGCTGTCTCCCACGGAGAATCTCGTACACGGCTCCGACAGCGAGGCTTCGGCGGAACGCGAGATCGCTCTGTTCTTCCCCACCATCGCTGCGACGAACAATGTCGCGTCAATCAACGAGGTCAGCGGTTGATGGCGGCGAAAGGAGCATCCCGACCCCGCCGGCGCGGCTCGGTGTTCGGCGGCAGGGACATCGCGGTTGATCTGGGCACGGCCAACACGATCGTGTTTGTCCGCGGCCGGGGCATCGTGCTGAACGAGCCGTCGGTGGTCGCGGTCGACTCGATGACCGGCAACTCGCTGGCCGTCGGCCAGGAAGCCAAGCGGATGATCGGCAGGACCCCCGGCAACATCACTGCGATCAGCCCACTGAAGGACGGTGTGATCGCCGACTTCGACATCTGCGAGAAGATGCTGAGGCACTTCATCAACGAGGTTTCCCAGACCCGTTGGCCCAAGCCGCGCATAGTGATCTGCGTGCCGTCGGGGATCACCGGCGTGGAGCAGCGCGCCGTGCAGGAAGCCGCCGAATATGCGGGCGCGCGCCGCGCATACATCATCGAGGAGCCGATGGCCGCAGCGATCGGCGCTGGACTGCCGGTGCAGACAGCGCAGGGGAGCATGATCGTCGACATCGGCGGCGGCACCACTGAGGTCGCAGTGATCTCGCTGGGCGGCATCGTGACGGCTCGTTCTGCCCGCATCGGCGGCAACATGATTGATGCGTCGATCAGCGCTCACGTCAAGAAGGAACATGGCCTCATCGTGGGCGAGCGCACCGCGGAGGAGATCAAGCTTGCGCTCGGTTCGGCGTGGCCATTGCAGCAGGAGATCTTCGCGGAGGTCCGGGGCCGCGACATGGTCAGCGGGCTGCCCGAATCCGTCAGCGTGGACAGCATGGAGATCCGCGAAGCGATCGCCGGGCCCGTCAGCGCCATCGTCGACTCGGTGAAGGCAACGCTCGACGACACTGCGCCGGAGCTGGCAGCCGACGTCATGGACTACGGCATCACACTCGCCGGCGGAGGAGCGATGCTGCGCGGCCTGCCGGATCGACTGCGCTCGGAGACCGGCGTTGCAGTCCACATCGCGGAGGATCCGCTATTCGCCGTCGTGCGCGGCTCTGGCCAAACGCTCGAAGAATTCGACGTCCTCCACGGAGTGCTGTACTCCTCCACCGAGGGGCGCTGACGCCCCCGGCCGTGGCCCGCCGCGCCGGCATTCGGAGACGCACTTGGCTTCGTCTGGCCCTGCTCGTCGTGACGGCCATTGCACTGCTGACGCTCGACGCACGCGGATCTGGCGGCGTGCTGGACACTGCCCGCGGCGCCACGCTGGATCTGCTGGGACCGGTGCGGACGTTCGGGGACTGGGTGGTCAGCCCGATACGAAACGCGTGGCAAGGAGTCGTCAGCTTCGACGACCTGGAGGCTGAGAACGCGGAGCTGCGCAGCCAGCTGGCAGAAGCGCAGGCTTCCGTGCTGCGGGTCGGTGAGCTGGAACGGGACCGCCAGGAGCTGCTCGCGTTGGTCGGCGCCCGCGACACTGCACAGGCGATTCCCAGGGTGACGGCGCGGGTCATCGACGCACCGGTTTCGAATTTCGAGCGCACGATCGAACTGGGAAAGGGAAGACGTGACGGCATCCGTGAGGGCATGCCGGTGGAGAGCGGCCACGGCCTCGTCGGTCGTGTCGTGGAGGCGAGCACCACGCGCTCGCTCGTCGAACTGCTGACCGACCCGAACTTCGACGCCGGCGTGCGCATTGTCCGCTCCGGCGACGACGGGTTGGCCTCGGGACGGGGCCCAGGGCGCGACCTCGAGGTGAGCTACATCGAGCTCGAGACGGTTGTCATCCCAGGCGAGACCGTCGTGACCAGCGGCTTTGACGGCAGCACATTTCCCGCGGGGTTGCTTGTCGGCACGGTCACCGATGTCGAGCCCGATGCGGTGCGGGGCGCGCAGCGGGTCACCGTTCATCCCGCAGCAGATCTGACACGGCTGCGGTGGGTGCAAGTGCTGCTCTATGAACCCAACGTCCCTGAGCCGGTGATCGTGGATCGCGAGCCTGACGACAGCCCAGCCGAAGCAGGTACAGCGGGAGGTGGGTCATGACCGAGGACGGCCGATGATGGCAGGTGCGGGCCCGCTGGCCCGCTCGGCGCTGGTGCTGACTCTCGCCGTCGTCGTTCACGTAGGCCTGCTCGTGCACATCACCCCGGCGGGTGTCATCGTTGATCCGCTGGTGCTGCTGGCCGTCGCGGGCGGGATCGTCGGCGGCAAGGGCACCGGGGCGTCGTTCGGCGGAGCCTGCGGGCTTGCATCTGATCTCATCCTTCACACACCGTTCGGCATGTCGCTGCTCGTGCTGACGCTGCTGGGTTACGTCTCGGGCAGTGTTGCCGAGCAGATCCCGTCAGCTCGATGGTTTGCGCGGGCGGCGGTGGCCTCGGTGCTGTCAGCGGGCGGGATCGGTCTCTTCGGCGGAGTCGGTTGGCTGATGGACCTCGTCTACGTAACCGAGGCACCGCTTGTTCGCATCGCCATTGTCACCGGCGTGGCGTCGCTGCTGACCAATCCGCTGCTCGAACGTGTGCTTCGATGGGCTCTCATCATCCGCCCGCGCATTTCTGACCTTCGAGAAAGCACGACTCGCGGTGGATGAGCGGGTCCGCCGGCGGATGGCCTTCATCGGCATCGTGATGATCGGGCTGTTCGGAGCGCTCTTCACCCGTCTGTGGTACCTGCAGGTGCTCGAGACTGAGCAGTTCACCGTGGCCGCGGAGTCGAACCAGGTCCGCATCATCATCACTCCACCGACTCGTGGCCGCATTCTCGACCGTCATGGCGTCGTTCTCGCCGACAACGTTCGAACTGGCGTGGTCACCATCGACCAGTCGAGCTACACGGAACCGGTGGCCGAGGCGGTATTTGCCGAACTGGCCGACTTGCTCGATATCCCGGTCGTCCAGCTCCGGCAGGGCCTCGACGACCAGCGCACTCATCCGCTCGCTCCCAAGGTGGTGGCGACGGGTCTTGACGAAGACGGTCTGCTGCGTGTCGCGGAGCGGTCCATTCCTGGCGTCGAAGCCAAGTGGGACTGGGTCCGCGTGTACCCACAAAACGAGGTCGGGGCACACATCGTCGGCTACGTCGGGGCGATGTCAGAGCGCCAGCATCGGGAGCTGATCGACGATGGCTACCTGCCCTACGAGCGGGTCGGCAGGGCGGGCATCGAGGGCCTCTTCGAAGCCGAGCTCCACGGCGAACCGGGGCGCACCAAGCTCGAGGTGGACCGGCAGGACCGGGTGCAGCGAATCTTGGCCGACGTGCCGCCGCAGCCGGGCCAGGACATCGTGCTGTCCATTGACGTCGAGCTGCAGGCTGCAGTGGAGTCGTACCTGCGCCAAGGGCTGATCGCTGCCCGTAAAACCGTGAGCGAGGACTCCGGGTTCTTCTACCCGGCGCTGACCGGGGCAGCGGTCGTCGTGGACGTGCGCAACGGCGATGTGCTCGCGATGGCCTCGCACCCCACCTACGACCCGAATTGGATGGTGGAGGGCCTGTCACTGGCGGAGTACCAATCGGTGTTCGAGAACCCCTATGCGCCGGGCGCGCTGAACAATCTCGCAGTGCAGGGCACCTACTCACCCGGTTCGGTCTTCAAGCCGGTGACGGCACTCGCTGGCCTCGAAGCGGGCCTCATCTCGCCGCGGGCGGCATATCACGACGTCGGCTACTACAGGATTCCCGAGGCGCGGGGCTGCACCGGCCGCTGCACGTTCTTCAACGCGGATCGGGCTGCACTCGGAACCCTGGACCTGTCGGGGGCGCTGACCCGATCCAGCGACGCCTACTTCTACAAGGTGTCCGACGACCTGTACTGGGTCGACGGCCCGGAGCAGTGGGCGATTCAGGACATGGCCCGCGCCCTCGGATTCGATTCCCCGACCGGCGTGCAGCTGCCATTCGAAAAGACGGGCCGCGTGCCTGACGGCGACGTGAAGAAGACTCTCTTTGAGTTGAGTCCCGAGGCCTACAACCCGTACAACGAGCCGCCGCGCTGGTTCCCGGGCGACAACATCAACACCGGCATCGGCCAGGGGCTTGTTGCCGTCACACCGCTGCAGCTCGCAAACGCGTACGCCACTCTGGCCAACGGCGGCACCCGCTTCTCTCCGAACGTCGTCGAGGAGGTCGTGTCTCGCGAGGCAGAAACGTTCGGCGAGCCCGTGCTGACCTTCGAGCCGAGGGTGCTCGACACCGTGGAATTCCCCGCCGGCAGCGCGGTCGTACGGGAAGGATTGAGCAACGTCACCAATTCCCGGTTGCGAGGCACGGCCGCCAAGGCCTTCGAGGGCTACGACCATGCCGGCTACCCGGTGTCGGGCAAGACCGGCACGGCCCAGGCGCAGGGTCTGAACGCCGTGCTGCGGCGCAAGAAGGAGGACACGGCGGTGTTCGTGGCGTGGGCACCCACCCATGACCCCCGATACGCCGTCGCTGTCGTCATGGAGGAGGCCGGCTACGGCGGCGAGGCGGCTGCGCCTGTGGCCCGGCGCATTATCGAGGCAGTCCGGGCCTACGAGCAGCGCTGGCCTGAACCGCAGATCGCGTTCGTGCCTCCCCAGCCCGAGTGCCCCGAAGTGCCAGAGGCGCTGCGAGGCGATCCGGCGTTCTTGGGCTACGTGCCGGAAGGCTGCCCGTGGGGCGTCCAGCTGCCGCGCGCCAACACGCCCTCTGATGCGGATGGTGACGGCATCCCCGATGTGGACCAGATCGGGGGCGGGTCATGATTGCGCGGTTGCTGAATCGCACGCAGACCCGCCGTGAATTGCGGTCTCCAGCCTGGTTCGCCGACTACTCCTTGGCACTCGCCGCCATCGCAATCGCGTGCCTGGGCGTGGCGATGAACTACGCGGCGACGTGGCGCAGCCTCTCGTTCGAAGGCGGAGACCCATGGACCGTGGCGCGCCGTCAGGCAATCTTCGTGGGCATCGGGATTGTGGTTATGGTCGTCGCGGCCGTCGTCGACTACCGAGTGCTGCGCTTCTACTCGACGCCCGCCTATCTCATCATCCTCGGGGCGCTCGCCGCGTTGCTGCGCTGGGCCCCCGAGATCCGCAACGCACGGTCATGGTTCACGCTGCCGTTCTTCGGTTTTCAGGTGCAGCCGTCGGAGTTCGCCAAGCTCGTCGTGATCGTGTCCTTGGCCGCATTCGTCGCCAATCACGAGGGATACCTGCGCTTCGACACGCTCTTCAACGCCGGGTTGCTGCTCGTCGTGCCGATGGCCCTGATTTATCTGCAGCCCGACCTCGGCACGATGCTGGTCTTTGTGGCGGTGGCCATGGGCATGCTGCTCGTGGCCGGTGCCCAATTGCGGCACATCTTTGTCATCACGCTGGCTGGAGTCCTCGCCCTCGTGCTGGTGTTCAGCATCGACGCGCTCCAAGGGCCCAGGCTGCTGAGCGAGACGCAGCGAAACCGTCTCACGGCATTCTTGGATCAGGAATTCGAGCCGCTCGAGGCGTCCTACAACCTGCGTCAGAGCCAGATCGCCATCGGAGCGGGCGGCATCTGGGGCCAGGGCTGGAAGCAAGGCACGCAGACGAACCTCGACCTCGTGCCCGAACAGCACAACGACTTCATCTTCACCGCACTCGGCGAAGAATTCGGTCTCGTCGGCGGGGCGCTCCTGCTCGTGCTCTATGCGTACATGACGGTGCGCATCTGGCAGATAGCTCGCGTCGCCAGCGACCCCTTTGGTCGATTACTCGCGGTCGGAATCCTCTCGATGCTGCTGTTCCAGGTGTTTCAGAACATCGGTATGACGATCGGCATCATGCCGATCACCGGTATCCCCCTGCCGCTCATGAGTCACGGCGGTTCGGGCACCATCACGGCTTTCGCGGCGGTCGGCATCGTCATCAGCGTCGGGGCTCGCCGCTACGCCCTCTAACGCTTCATCAACTGCGTGGACCGGTAGCGTTGATGGGGAAATGACAACGCTGTGGCCTCGGCTCGAGCCCTTGCTGCCACGTGTCTCCAAGCCGGCTCGGTATATCGGCTGCGAGGACGGGATGCAGCAACCGACACTCGGCCCCCACCTCACTTCGTGGTTGCTGACCTACCCCGACACCTACGAGGTCGGCCTGCCCAACCAGGGTCTGCAGATCCTCTATGAGCTGTTGAACGAACGTCCGGATTCCAGTGCTGAGCGGACGTACGCACCGTGGATCGATCTCGAGGCCGAAATGCGGGCCCACGGGTTGCCGCTGTTCTCGGTGGACACCCACCGGGCGGCAGGCGAATTTGACGTCATCGCCTTCAACCTCTCGGCTGAACTCGTCTACACCAACGTGCTCAACTGCGTCGACTTGGCCGGGTTGGAGGTGAGGTCATCTCGGCGCAACGACGCCGATCCGCTGATCGGCGCCGGAGGGCATTGCGCGTTCAACCCCGAGCCGCTGGCCGATTTCGTGGATTTCTTCGTGGTCGGCGACGGCGAGGAAGTGGTCGGCGAGATCACCGAAGTGGTGGGCGCGTGGAAGCGCGCCGGCAAGCGGGCCGGCACTCGTGAAGGCGTGCTGCGAGAGCTGGCCGGCATCGAGGGTGTGTACGTGCCGGCGATGTACGACGTGGCCTATGACGGAGCGGCGCTCGTCGAGGTGACCCCGAAGTACCCCGACGTGCCGCCGCTGGTTGCCAAGCGGACGGTCGCGGACCTCGCCGACTGGCCCTATCCCCGCCAGCAATTGGTGCCGGTCACCGAGGTGGTGCACGACCGACTGTCGGTAGAGGTGTTCCGGGGCTGCACGCGGGGTTGTCGTTTCTGCCAGGCGGGCATGATCACCCGGCCGGTACGCGAGCGGCCCGCCGCGCAAGTGCGCGAGATGATCAGCACCGGCCTCAAGCGCAGTGGGTATGACGAGGTCAGCCTGATGTCGCTGTCCACCGCTGACTACAGCGGGATCGCCGAACTCGTGCGCGATACCGTCTCCGCTGGCGCCTTGGAAACTGCGGGTGCTGATGCGAAGCGCATCAGCGTCTCGCTGCCCAGCCTGCGGGTGGATGCCTTCACTGTTGACGTAGCGGCTCAAGTGTCACGCGCACGCCGCACAGGGCTCACCTTCGCGCCCGAAGCGGGTTCATGGCGACTCCGTCAGATCCTCAACAAGCTCATCACCGAAGAAGACCTGTACGGCGCCGTGCGCTCGGCATACAGCCAGGGCTGGCACCGCATGAAGCTGTACTTCCTCACGGGTCTGCCTTCGGAGATGGACCCAGACACCGAGGCCATCGCTCACTTGGCCGAAACGTGCGCTCGCATCGGGCAGGAGTACACGAAGCGGGCGTCGGTGACGGTATCGCTGGGGGGCTTCGTGCCCAAGCCGCACACGCCGTTTCAGTGGTTCGGGCAGAACCCGCCCGACGAGCTGGCCCGCAAGGTGCGGCTGGTGCGCTCCGCGCTGGGCCGCAACCGTCGCGTGCAGTTGAAGTGGCATGACCCGGCCGCTTCGACCGCTGAGGGAATTGCCAGCCGGGGTGACCGCCGGGTGGGTGCGGTCATCGAATACGTCTGGCGCAGGCGCGGCACGTTCCAGGAGTGGAGCGAGCGCTTCGACTTGGGCCTGTGGGAAGAGGCAATGGCAGCGAGCGGCCTCAGCCTCGACTGGTACGTGTACCGCCACCGAGGCGAATCTGAGGTGCTGCCCTGGGACCACATCGGTGCCGGGCTGCATCGTGACTTTCTGTGGCAAGACTGGCAGGACGCCCTAGCCGGGCATGGCCTGCCTGACTGCCGATGGACCCCGTGCTACGACTGCGGGGCCTGTACTGAATATGGGATCGAGCACATAGTTGCGTCCCCCGTCGCCCCCAATGGCGGCAGTCAGGGGACGGGACAGGATCTCGCGACCGGCCATCTGGTGCCGGTCGAGCTGCGTCCCCGCCGGTTGGCGAGCGCAGGTGCATCGGCGGGGGGTGGCGCATGAAGATGCGCAGGCCTGCAACGCCGGTGCTGAGCCGAAGTGCCGCTCCCACCCAAGCGGGTGGGAGACGGCGTTGAGGCTGCGCGTCCGCTTTTCCAAGACCGGAAAGATCCGGTTTATCGGCCATCGCGATGTTGCTCGGGTGACCGAGCGCGCTGTGCGCAGGGTCGGTCTGCCCGTGGCGTACAGCGAAGGCTTCTCACCTCGCATGAAGATGAGCTTCGGTTTGGCGTTGCCGACCGGGTATGAGTCGGACGGCGAGTTTGTCGAGCTGCCGCTGATTGCGGACGCGGTCGTCGAAGGGAGTGCCCCCGGCGGCGGCGACCAGGGTGTTTCGGGGCCCGTGATCGTCTGCCAGACCGACGCCCACAGACCCTGCGAGCATGAGCCAGAGTCATCCGCCCCGAGCTATTGCACCGTTGCGGAGGCACTCAGCGAGGCGTTGCCAGTCGGCATGGAGGTGTCGGCGGCAGTGCTGACCGACGGCCGCGGTCCGTCGCTGCAGGCGGCAACTCGCTCGTGCGGCTGGCAGTTCGACATCGTGGGACTCGATCCGGCTGCGGCGGAGAAAGCGGTTGCAGAATTCCTCGCCGCCGGTACCGTCGTGACTGAACGGGTGCACAAAGGCGAGACCGTGAGTTCGAATGTCCGACCCAGCGTTGAGGTGCTGCAGGTGGTCGGATGTTCGGATCGAGGGGCGGTGCTGAGCGCCGTGCTGTCAGCGACGCCTCGGGTGGTGCGCCCCAGCGAACTGGTGCCAGCGCTTGCGCCGGCACATGAAATGGGCATTGCCCGAAGAACACATCAATGGACGTGTGGCGCAGCGGGACGAGCCGAACCGGCCGTGCCTGCCACGTGCGCCCAGAAACATAAGGAACTCATCAGTGGATGAATCAACACTGAACGACACAACAGACAACACTCAGGACAAATCACAAGAGAATCCGACCCAGAAGAATCCCACCAAGAAGAATCCGACCCAGAAGAATTCGACACCCCGCAATCCAGCCGAAGACAGTTCGACACAAACCAATGCGGCAGAACCGGCGCCCGCTGTTCGCAAGCGCCGACTCGTCGCACCTACGGGCGACGACAAGCTTGGCGCGCCCGAACCAGGACTGAGTTCCGCGGAGCCGACAGCAGCGGCTTCTCCGCAGCAGACCAAGCGCAAGCGGGCAGTAACGGCACCGGACAAGCCCGCATCGGGGTCTCGTGTCAAGTCGGAGCCCAAGGCGAAATCCCAATCCAGGGGGAAGTCGGAGCCCAAGGGAAGAACGAAGTCCGATCCGGAATCATCGGAGTCTGAGCTGGCGAAACCTGCGGTCCCACCGGTTCCGCCACCAGCGCGCAAGCCTCAGATCGGCGACAGTCGGCCGGCACCCTCCCAGCAGGCACCCGAGAGCGAGGGCGCTGGCGGGCGTCGACGGCGCAGGCGCGGCGGGCGGGGGCGCGGCGGGCGCGGCCGATCCGGCGAGGCCGCCTCGACGACCACCGAGACCCGGAACGGTTCCCATGCACCGGTCGAGGCGATCTTGGCCGATCAGCAGCCGCTCGAACTCGACGATGAGCAACTCACTGAGCGCCGCGGCAAGTACCGCAATGGCAAGCCGCTCGGCCGATACCGGATGTGCGTCCATGTCTCGGAGGGGGCAACACACATCGCCGTGCTTGAGGGCCGGTCGCTCATCGAGTACTACGTGAGCCGCCCGTCTGACGACATTTCGGAGATCTACGGCAATCTGTACATGGGCCGGGTGCGCCGTGTGCTCCCGGGCATGGAAGCCGCATTCGTCGACATTGGGACACCCAAGCAAGCGGTGCTCTACCGCGGCGACCTCACCGTTGCCTCCGACGACAGTGACGAAGACGCCTCGGGCGAGCGCAAGCGCGCCGGCGGGCGTCGGGGTCGCAATGTCTCGGGTCCCGCGATCAGCGACCTGATCAGCAACGGCCAGACCATCATGTGCCAGGTCATCAAGAACCCGATCGGCCACAAGGGGGCTCGTCTCACCACAGAAGTGTCCTTGCCCGGCCGTTTCGTGGTGCTCATCCCTGGCAGCAGCGTCACGGGGATCTCGCGGCGCCTTCCCAGCCGTGAGCGGCGAAGGCTGCGCACCCTGCTGGCCAAGGAGATCCCTGAGGGCTTCGGCGTGATTCTGCGCACGGCAGCCGAGAACGTCACTCCTGCAGAGATCCGCCGGGACATTGAGCGTCTGACACGCCAGTGGACTCAGATCTCGGAGTTGTCGAAGCGATCCGATGCGCCGGCGCTGCTGTTCCGTGAGCCGGAATTGGCAGTTCGCATCATCCGGGAGCAATTCACTGCTGATTTCCGGGAGGTAGTGATCGACGATCCGGTGCTGTTCGACCAGGTCAAGGGCTACATGGAAGCCGTCGCTGCTCCCTTGATGGATCGCATCCGCTACTACGACCCTGTGGCGGAACGGCTACCGCTCTTCGAACGGTCCCATGTCGCCGAACAGGTGCGCAAGGCGACAGATCGCAAGGTCTGGCTGCCGTCTGGCGGGTCGCTGATCATCGAGCACACCGAGGCGTTGACCGTCATCGACGTCAACACCGGGCGCAACGTGGGCCGGTCGAGCCTCAACGAGACGCTGTTCCAGAACAACCTCGAGGCCGCCACCGAGATCGCCAAGCAACTGCGGCTGCGAGACATCGGCGGGATCATCGTCGTGGACTTTGTCGACATGGACGACAAGCGCCAACGCGAGCAGCTGATGAACACGCTGAATGAGGCTCTGGCCCGCGACAAGACGCGGACTGCAACCGAACCCATCTCCGACATGGGCATCGTGCAGATGACCCGGATGCGCACTGGTGAAGGACTCTTGGAGTCCATGTCCGATCCATGCGACGAGTGCGAGGGGCGCGGCATTCAGCTGCGCGAGTCGCTGTTCGCCTGATCCAAAGCGAGAGCTCCGCGCCATTCCAGCAGCGTCATCGGTATCCTTCCCAACCGATGTATGCAGTCATTGCCACCGGCGGCAAGCAGCGCCGCGTCGAAGCCGGCCAACGGCTCGACGTCGAGCTGCTCGCGGTGCCGCCCGGCGAGGAGGTCACCTTCACGCCGGTGCTCGTGGTGGATGACGGCGCAGTGCTGGCGACACCCGATGAACTCGTCGGGGCCTCGGTGACGGGCAAGGTGGTCGGCGAGACCAAGGGGCCCAAGATCGACGGCTTCACCTACAAGAACGCCACGACCTACCGGCGCAGGTGGGGACACCGGCAGCGCTACAGCACGGTCGAGATCACCGCGATCGCGAGGGACTGAACGATGTCGAAGACCAAGGGCGGAGGCTCTACTCGCAACGGGCGCGACTCGGTCGCCAAGCGACTCGGTGTGAAGGTGTATTCGGGGCAGGCCATCGATGCCGGCGGCATCATTGTGCGCCAGCGCGGCACCAAGTTCCATCCAGGGCGGAATGTGGGCCGCGGCAAGGACGACACACTGTTCGCCACGACGCCGGGAGTCGTGCATTTCGGCTACCGCCGGGGACGCCGCCTCGTCGACGTCGACCCCTCGTAGCCCTCGAGAACTTCAATCCCACACCCCTGAGGCTGAGCCGAATGGCGAAGCCCTGGCCCGAGCGGCCCGTGAGCCCAATCGCATGAAAATGGGGAACAAGAGCGGGAAACAAATGGTGCGGCAGCGGGAAGGCTTACCTATCGGCGCGGCCTCCAAGGCAGGCGAACCCCGATGAGCGACTTTGTCGATGAGTGCCAGCTGCACGCCAAGGGCGGCGACGGCGGCGCAGGCTGCGTTTCGTTCCGGCGCGAATCCCATGTGCCGCGCGGTGGCCCCGACGGCGGGGACGGCGGCCGCGGCGGCGATGTGTGGGTTGTCGCGGACCGCAACGTGGCGTCGTTGCTTGCGTTTCGCGACTTCCCTTTCCGGCGCGCCACCAATGGCGGCCACGGCCAGGGCCGCAAGAGGCACGGCCGAAGCGGCGTCGACGAACTTGTGCTCGTGCCCGAGGGCACGACCGTGCGGGATCGTGACGGCACTGTGTTGGCCGACCTCGTGGATGCTGGCGATCGCTGGCTGGCGGCACATGGCGGCAGCGGCGGTCGCGGCAACGCCCGCTTCTCCTCGAACCGGCTGCGTGCTCCTCACTTTGCAGAACAGGCAGAACCCGGCGAGGAACGCTGGTTGGGCCTGGAGTTGAAGCTGATGGCCGACGTCGCGCTGGTGGGATTCCCCAACGCCGGGAAGAGCACCTTCATCAGCGCAGTTTCTGCAGCGCGGCCCAAGGTCGCTTCGTACCCCTTCACAACCCTCACGCCCAGCCTCGGAGTCGTTCGGCTCGACGACGGCACGGGCGGCGGCCACCTGGACAGCTTCGAGATGGTGATCGCGGATGTGCCTGGCCTCATCGAGGGCGCTGCGGAAGGCAAGGGGTTGGGCCATCAGTTCCTGCGCCATGTCGAGCGCGCTCGGGTGCTGCTGATCATGGCTGACCTGGCGGAGGTCTCTGATCGCGACCCCCATGAACAGGTAGACGTCCTGATCGCGGAACTCGAGCGCTACGACCCCGAGCTCGCAGCCCGCCGACGGCTGATCGTCGGCACCAAGGCCGATGTCGCTCACTTGGCCTGGGACGGCCAGCGACTCAGCGCTGTCACGGGCGACGGCGTGGCTCCGGTTCTCGGCCAGCTGCGCGAGCTAGTCACCGAAGCCAGAGATCTCGACGAAGCCCCCACCCAATACGTCGTGCACCGCCCCGAACCCACCGGCATCACGGTGCTGCGCCTCGCAGATGGCGTGTTCGAGATTGAAGGTCGCCAGGCTCGCCGGGCTGTCGCGCTGTCCGACCTCACCGACCCAGCGGCGCTCGCATGGGCGCAACGCCGCCTCGAAAAGCTCGGCGTTTCCCGGGCGTTGGCCCGGAACGGCGCCAACTCGGGTGACTTGGTGCGCATCGGCGATTTTGAGTTCACGTACGAGCCAGACACATGAGCATTCGAGAAATCTGCGAGATCGCTGTCACCACCTCGGCGAGACGGCAGGATTGACCTTGATGCCTGACTCACTGCGGCTGATTGCCAAGATTGGGACGTCGTCCATCACCACATCGGGTGGGCGTGTCGACCTCGACGCCGTCGCGAAGCTGGCATCTGACGTTGCGAACGTACGCGCCGCCGGCCACGACGTCATCGTGGTGACCTCCGGAGCGATCACCGCCGGCGTGCAGCGTTTGAATGTCGAGCGGCCCTCAGAGCCTGAGCGGTTGCAGGCGCTGTCGGCCGTCGGACAGATCGACCTCATGGCGTCCTACCGAGAATTGTTCGCCGCCGAAGGCATGGTCGTTGGCCAAGTGCTCATCGCGCCACACGACTTTCGTGATCGCGACCAATACCTCCACGCCCGGGCGACGTTCCACCATCTGCTCGACCTCGGCGTCGTCCCGGTCGTCAACGAGAACGACGCGATCGCCGACGACGCCATCCGCTACGGCGACAACGATCGGATAGCGGCGCTCGTCGCGAATCTGGTGCGCGCCGATGCGCTGATCCTGCTGACCGACATGCCCGGCGTTCTCACCGCCGACCCAAGCATCGATCCCGATGCCTCGCTCATCTCTGAAATCTTGGAGGTGAGCCCGTCGCTGCAGGCGGCGGCCGGCTCCGCGAATGCCGTCGGCAGCGGGGGCATGGCCTCGAAGCTGGCCGCGGCCCGGATGGCTTCGTGGAGCGGAGTGCGCACGGTGATCGCTTCGGCCCGCAGGCCCGACGTCGTCGCCGACGCCGCCGTCGGGCTTCCCGGCGTGGGCACCGTCGTGCCTGCACGAGACGCCCGCGTTTCCGCCCGCAAACTCTGGATCGGCTTCGCCGTGGCCGCCCGAGGATCGGTGACGGTCGATGACGGCGCCCGCCGAGCGGTCTCGAAGGGCGGCAAATCGCTGCTCGCCGCCGGCGTCGTCTCTCACGAAGGTTCGTTTGTCGCCGGCGAAGCTGTCGACGTCGTAGATCTGGCTGGGGAGACCTTCGCCAAGGGCCTCGCTGCTATCGACGCCGAGGGGCTGCGGGTCACCGCAGGTCTGCGCAGCGACCAGTTGCCTACCGGATTGCATCCGCTCGTCGTGCACCGCGACGACCTCGTCGTCCTGGGATGAACGCGGGTGGGCGGCCCCGTCTCGCTGCAACGCCTGTCACTCCCGCTCTTGTTCCCCAATTCTCATGCGATTGCGCTCACGGGCCGCTCGGGCCACGGCTTCGCCTCTGGGGTGATTCGAGGCGATGCCACTAGTCTGCTCAGGTGCCTGACGTGGCCTCTGACACCGCACGGGAGTCGATCGGCAGCCCCGTCTCTGCTGCAATGATCGCCCTGGGCGAGCGTGCGAAGGCCGCTGCGTCAGTCCTGGCACAAGCGCCTGGTGCGGTGCGAGACGAAGCCCTGCTGTCGGCCGCCGACCTGCTCGAAGCAGCAACCGACCGCGTGCTCGCTGCCAACCGCGACGACGTGGCCAACGCCGAGGCCGCCGGCACCTCAGCGACGCTCATCGACCGACTGCGGCTCGACCCCGGGCGGATCTCGGCCATGGCAGCGGGCCTGCGCAAGGTGGCGGCTCTCGCCGACCCGGTCGGCCAAGTGGTTGACGGGTGGGTGAGGCCCAACGGGCTGGCGGTGGAACGGGTACGGGTGCCTCTGGGCGTCGTGGCGATTATCTATGAGAGCAGGCCCAACGTCACCTCAGATGCCTTCGGGCTGTGTCTGAAGTCGGCGAATGCCGCGTTCCTGCGGGGTTCGAGCGCCGCGCTCAACTCCAACATGGCTATCGCGGAGGCATTGCGAGACGGCTTGGTCAAAGCCGGTCTGCCCGCAGACGCACTGGTGCTCGTCACCGATACACGTCACAGTGCTGCCACCGAGTTCATGCGCCTGCGCGACCACATCGACTGCCTCATCCCGCGCGGCGGTCCCGCTCTCATTTCGTCTGTGCTCGCCAACGCCACCGTGCCCTACGTGATCGACGGCGACGGCAACTGCCACGTGTACGTCGACACAGCGGCCGACCTAGACATGGCGGCCGACATCGTCGCCAACGCGAAACTCAGCAGGCCCTCGGTGTGCAACGCAGCAGAATCTCTCGTGGTCCACCGAGACGTGGCCGGGGCGTTCCTGCCCCGAGTCATCAACGACCTACAGGGCGTCGATTTGGTCGGGGACGCGACGGCGCAGGCCATCTCGTCGCAGATCGGGCCAGCCAGTCCCGAGGATTTCTCGACAGAGTTCTTGGCGCTCAAGATGAGCGTCGCCGTGGTGGACGACCTCGACGCCGCTATCGACCATGTCAACCGACATGGCACGGGACACAGCGAGGCCATCGTGACCGGTGACCTCGCCGCTGCGCAGGAATTCACCCGCCGAGTGGATGCCGCCGCAGTACTCGTCAACGCTTCAACTCGCTTCGTGGACGGAGAGGAATTCGGTTTCGGAGCGGAGATCGGCATCAGCACCCAAAAGCTGCATGCTCGTGGTCCTATGGGCCTTGAGCAGCTCACAACCACCAAGTTCGTGGTGACCGGAACAGGTCACACTCGAGACTGACCGTGCCGAATGGTGGTCGCGGCTGCCACACTGTCTGACCGGCAGCGTCGCCAACGACTCTGGGCCCACGAACCGGCGCCCACCGACCACTGCCCACACTGACAGGGGAGACACCCAGAATGAGCGACACAATGTTCGGAGACCTCTCGGGTGTCCGTGAAGGATTGGCGAAAGTCGAATACCTCGCCGATGACGGCATCGCGAGCGTCGTGTTCCTGGCCGAGAGGCTTGGCAAGCCGGTGCTGGTGGAAGGGCCAGCAGGGACGGGCAAGACCGAGCTCGCGAAGTCGGTCGCTGCGATGACCGGCGCCCGCCTGATCCGGCTGCAGTGCTACGAGGGCCTCGACGAAGCCAAGGCGCTGTACGAGTGGAACTACAAGAAACAGCTCTTGCGCATCCAGGCCGACAGGGGTGTCGACGCCGAGCACGAGGATTGGGTGGAGTTGCAGGACGACATCTTCCAGGACGAGTTCCTGCTCACCCGGCCGCTGCTCGAGGCGATCAGCGCGAAAGACCAAGTGGTGCTGTTGATCGACGAGGTCGATCGCGTCGAGATCGAGACCGAGGCACTGCTGCTCGAGATCCTGTCCGACTACCAGGTCTCGATCCCCGAGCTGGGCACCATCACGGCAACCCAGATCCCGATTGTCATCCTGACGTCCAACAACACCCGGGAGCTCTCAGAAGCGCTCAAGCGGCGCTGCCTGTTTCTGCACATCGACTATCCCGACCTCGAACGCGAGAAGCAGATCGTCCTGACCAAGGTCGTCGGCATCAGCGAGAACCTGGCCGAGCAGATTGCGCGCGTCGTGCGCTCCATCCGCCAGCTCGAGCTCAAGAAGGCGCCGTCGGTGTCCGAGACCCTGGACTGGGCTCGCACCTTGGTCTTGCTGGGCATCGAGAACATCGACGTCGAGCAGGCCAAGGAGACGCTGCACATCCTGCTCAAGTACCAATCCGACATTGAGAAGGCCGCCAAAGAGCTGACGGTCGAGGCCTAGACAGGGCTCGACGAGGACGGAGATCGGCCATGTTGGATCTGCTGAGCGGTTTCGTGGGTGAGCTGCGCAACGCCGGCTTGCCGGTGTCGCTGACGGAGAATCTCGACGCGATGGAGGCTGTCAAGCACATCCCCATCGAAGACCGTGACGCCTTCAAGTACGCGCTTGCCGCCACGCTGGTGAAGAACGAGCAGCACTGGCGGGCATTCGAGACGGTCTTCGAGGTGTACTTCTCGCTGCGAGGGCCTGAGTACAACGTCGGCGACGAGAACGGCGACGGCGAGTTCGATCCCGACAATCTCGAAGAGTGGATGTCCCAGCAGATGCAGGGCATGGGCGGCCGCGGGGGCGGGCAGGACATGTCCCCCGAGGAGATCGCCGAGATGCTCTTCCGGGCGCTGCTGAACGCCGATGAGGCGATGATGGCGGCCATGGCCCGGGCGGCTGTGACGCAGTTCGCGGGCATGGAGCCGGGTCGACCCGTCGGCGGCACCTATTACCTGTATCGCACGCTGCGCAATCTCGACCTCGACGGCATGCTCGAGCGGCTGATCGAGGAGTCGTCCGAGCGCTACGAGGGCGACATGACGCAGTTGGCTGAGCGGCTCGAACGCGAGGAGTTCGAGAATCGCATCGAGCAGCTGAAGCGCGAGATCGAAGCCGAAATCCGGCGCCGCCTCGTGGCCGACAGAGGCGTCGAGGCGATGGCCAAGACGCTGCGCAAACCCCTGCCCGAAGACGTCGATTTCATGCACGCCAGCCGTGAGGAGATGGCCAACATTCGCAAGGCCATCCAACCGCTGACACGCAAGCTGGCCGCGCGCCTCGCGCGCAAGCGCAAGCACAAGCGTCGCGGCCCGCTCGACTTCCGGGCCACAGTGCGACGTTCGCTCAGCTACGGCGGCGTGCCCGCAGAGCCGCGTTTCCGCCATCCGCGCCCAAACAAGCCAGAGCTCATCGTGGTGGCGGACATCTCGGGCTCAGTCGCGGCGTTTGCCAGGTTCACCTTGCACCTGGTGTACGCGCTGCAAAACCAGTTCTCCAAGGTGCGGTCGTTCGTGTTCATCGACGGCATCGACGAGGTCACTCACATGTTCCAGAACGAAGAGGACATCACCAACGCGGTGCACCGGGTGAACACCGAAGCCGATGTCGTCTGGGTAGACGGCCATTCCGACTACGGCCATGCCTTCGGCGTGTTCTGGGAGAGCTTCGGCAAGGACGTCAACGCCAAGTCAACGATGATGTTCCTGGGCGACGCTCGCAACAACTATCACTCCACGAATGCGTGGGTGCTCAAGGAATGCCAGAAGCGAGCCCGCTCGGTGTTCTGGCTCAACCCTGAACCACGCTCGTACTGGGACACGGGAGACTCGGTCATCACCGAGTATTCGACTTATACCGACGGCGTGTTCGAGTGCCGCAATCTGCGCCAGCTCGAAGGCTTCGTCGACAACCTCGCGTAGCTGACGGGCCGCTCGGGCCCGGGCTTCGCCCGTTGTCTTCCGCTCTAGCTCGCTTCGCTCGCGGGCCGCTCGGGCCCAGGGTTCAGCCTCCGGCAGACGCGAGCAGGTCGGAGGCCAGGAAGGCCAAGTCGAGTGACTGCCGACCGTTGAGGCGCGGGTCGCACATCGTCTCGTAGCGGTCGCCGAGCTGGTGCTGGGCCAGCTCGTCGCCGCCGCCGACGCATTCGGTGACCGCATCGCCGGTGATCTCGAGGTGAATGCCGCCGGGCCACGTCCCCGCAGCGGCGTGGGCGGCGAAGTACTGACGGATCTCGGCCAGTATCGCGTCGAAGTGGCGAGTCTTGACACCGTCTTCTGTGCTGTAGGTGTTGCCGTGCATCGGGTCGCACTGCCACACCACCGGATGTCCGGCATCGGTGACTGCGTTCAGGATCGGCTCGAATGATTCGACCACGTTGCCCGCTCCGACGCGGCTGATCAGGGTCAACCGGCCCGGGATCCGATTCGGGTTCAGCGCTTCGCACAGCGCCAGCGCTTCGTCGGGCGTGACGGTGGGACCCAGCTTCGCCCCAATCGGATTGTGCACGCCTCGCAGGAACTCCACGTGGGCTCCGTCGAGCTCGCGGGTGCGCTCGCCGACCCACAGCATGTGCGCTGAGCAGTCGTACCAGTCGCCGGTGATGCTGTCGGTGCGGGTGAGCGCTTCCTCGTAGCCCAGCAGCAGCGCCTCGTGGCTGGTGTAGAGCTCCACCTGGCGCATGGCGCTGTCGTCGGTGTCGAGTCCGCAGGCGTTCATGAAGCGAAGCGCCGCATCGATGCCGTTGGCCAGCATCTCGTAGCGGCGGCCGGCGGGGCTGGACGCCACGAACTCCTGATTCCAGTCGTGCACCTGTCGCAGATCGGCGTAGCCGCCGCGTGTGAATGCCCGCAACAGGTTGAGCGTTGCCGCCGATGTGTTGTACGCCTGCAGCAAGCGGCCTGGGTCAGGCGTGCGAGCCTCGGGCTCGAACGCGATGTCATTCACGATGTGGCCGCGGAAGACGGGCAGCGTCTGGCCGTCGCGGGTCTCGTTGGCCGAGCTGCGCGGTTTCGCGAACTGACCGGCGATCCGACCTACCTTCACGATCGGCAGCCCGGCGGAGTACTGCATCACGACGGCCATCTGTAAGATCACCTTGAGACGGTCACGGATCTGGTCTGCGGTGGAGAGCTCGAACGACTCGGCGCAGTCGCCGGCCTGCAGTACAAAAGCCTTGCCGGCGCAGACGTGCCCGAGCAGCTCGGTCAGCCGCCTCGCCTCACCGGCAAACACCAGCGGGGGACGCCGACGCAACTCGGCCAGCGAAGCTGCGAGTGCGTCTGCGTCGGGCCACTCAGGTTGCTGGCCGGCGGACCGGTCGGCCCACGAGCCGGGATGCCATCCTGGTGCGTGCAGATGAGAGCTGGCGGGACTGGGCGCGCCGGACGTGGAGCTCGAGGCGTCAGACAGCGTCTGCGTCGGCATCGATGTCTACAAACTCGCCGTCCGCGGCGAGGCTCTGCAGCTCATCGACGGCACGCTTAACGAGACGGCGTGCTGCTTCGGCAGTGACGCCGAGCTCTTCGCCGATCTCGCGGTAGCTGCGCTGCTCACCGTCGATAATCCCGTTGCGTCGGGCCACCGCGTAGCGGGCGCGCTTGTCCAGGCGACCGAGCATGGACATGACCATGCCGCGGCGATCGGACTCGATCGCGAAGTGCTCGGGCCCGGGCGCGTCATCGCCGATGAGGTCGATGAGCGCGCTATCGCCGTCGTCGCCGACGGTCTTGTCGAGTGACGTGGGCGTGCTGATCCGCTGCAGCCAGGCGTTCTCGTCGTCGAGCGAGTCGCTGTCGCCGCCGTTGTGGCGCAGAGCGGCCCGCAACGTGGCAGAGCGATCTGAGGGCAGACGGATGAGGCTGCCCTTCTGATCGAGCGCACGCCCGATGGACTGCCGGATCCAGAACGTGGCGTAGGTGGAGAACTTGAAGCCGCGCCGCCAGTCGAACTTCTCGACTGCGTGCTCGAGGCCGAGGTTGCCTTCCTGGATCAGGTCGAGCAGTTCCAGCGTCGGAGGCAGCGGGTAGCGGCGTGCGATGGACACGACGAGCCGCAGATTCGCCCGGATGAAGCGATCGCGTGCGGCTGCGGCCGTCTGCACGGCCTTGCGAAACTCGCGCCGCTCGGCCACGGACAATTCCTCATCGTTGTCGAGGCTCGCCCGCGCATCGCGTCCTGCCTCGATCTGCTGGGAGAGCATGCGCTCGTCCTCTGCTGTGAGCAGCGCAACCGCACCGATCTCGTTCAGGTATTGGCCAACTGAATCCATGACATTCGCTCCAACCGGCAGGGGGCAGCCGGTTCTTCGTCTTCGGTTGCATGCCGCCCCGGCATGCCACCCGGTGGGGGGCACCGGGTATGTGTTGCCTTCGGCGAGCTAGCGCAGCCCGGCCTCAGGCGTGGCGCCGCTTTGGTGGCGGAGCCGATCTTGGTTGTACGCCCGCATGCGATGCCAAGCCCGAGAACCCGGGCCTGGCGCAGCACTGCTTTGGGCGGACGGTCAAACGTAGCACACAGCGCACAGCGCGCGCAAGAAGTCGCCACCGAGGCTTGCCGGAAATTGCAACGGCGCCTGGGTGCGAGCTACAGATGAGATGTGAGGCGTGACTCTACACTGCTGCGGTGCCGCCGCGACAAGCGATCTTCGGGGGCACTTTCGACCCACCTCACGCCGGTCACATCGCTGCGGCCGTCTGCGCGCAGGATCAACTCGATGCCGGCGTGCTGCACATCATCGTGGCGAACGACCCGTGGCAGAAGTCAGCCGAGCGTGAGCTGACCCCCGCGCATCACCGGTTGGCCATGGTCCGGCTGGCTTTCGGTGATGTCGATGGCATGGAGGTCAGCGATGTGGAGATCCAGCGGGGTGGGCCGACCTACACCATCGACACGGTGCTTGAGCTCGAGCGACCCGGGATCGAATCGGTGCTGGTGGTGGGTCCCGCCGCGGCGAGCGGCGTGTCGACGTGGCACCGTGCCGCTGAACTCGCCCAGCGCGTGAGGCTCGCGGTCGTGGTGCCCGTGGGCCAGCCACCCGCCAATGTCGAAGGCTGGCGCACCGAGACGGTGTTCATGGATCCGGTTGAGGCCTCGGCCACACTGGTGCGTGAACTGCTGGCCCGGCGCGCCTTGCGCGGCGGCGTCCCGGGAGCCGCCCGACTCGTGCCGCCTGCGGTCATGAGCTACATCGACGAGCACACGCTCTATTCTCCGTGAACGTGGCATCGGTTCAGCAGGCGTCCCCGGCTTCGGGTGGGGTCCACACCGCCGGGCCGGTCGCTCGCGATGCCCCGTCGATCGTCCCGCTGCAGGTCAAGGCCGCAGTCGAAGGAGCGGCGGAGATGACCGCCGAGCGCATCGTGGTGCTCGATGTCGGCGATGTGCTGGCGATCACCGATTGGTTCATCATCGCGAGCGCACCCAACGTGCGTCGCGTACGGCGCATCGCCGAGCTGATGGAATCGCACGTGAAGGCGGCCGGGGGTCCTGGGCCGATCCGCACCGAGGGCCTCGACGAGGCGCAATGGGTGCTGCTCGACTTCGGCGAGTTCGTCGCGCACATCTTCCACGAGCCGACGCGCGAGTACTACGACCTCGAGCGGCTGTGGTCTGACGTGCCTCGTCACGAGTTCGACTGAACCACTGGCGGCGTAGAACGCTTGCACCGTTGCGATGACGGGGCACTGATCAGGGAACGATCTCGGCCGTCCCCGCTCGCGCGAGCGCAATCCAAGTGCGGCCCGGTGTCAGCGGCACGATGAGGGCGTTGTCGGAGCGGAACACGGTGACGTCGAGTTCGGACAACCTCTCCCACGTGCCTCGCACGACCACGCCGTCTGTGAAAATCCATGCCTCGCCGCCGCCAGTGAGCACCGGTTCGGGAGTTGCAGCATCTGCAGGGCTCTGGCGGTATCGCACGAATTGCACGATGACGTTCTCGGGTGCGACGCGCACACCGTCGAAGTCGGTGTGATCTCTTCCGTTCTGAGTACGGGCCCAGCCGCCTACGGCTGCGTCCCAGCGATACGAGGCCTCGATTTGCCCGAAGTCGATATCGACGCCGCTCGCGGCGGTGCTTCGCGGCAACGCCTCACCCTCGTCGCGGAATCTGAGGTATCTCGGCGGCGTCCTGCCTTCAGCCGTTCCCGCGCCATAGATGCGAGCCGTGTCCGTGATGAGATTGTGCGGAGCGTTCTTTGCCGGTGAACGCTCGAAGACGCCCTTGGCGATGGCCGCCCCGTCGATGATGGCGACCGCGTCGACACTGCGAAGGGCTCGGGCGGTGTACGCATTCGCTCCCGAGTTCACGAAGATCGGCCGGTTGAGATTCGACAGCAGTGCGAAATCGCCGGTGCGAGCCGATCGAACAGGGCCGACCACGTCGGCATCTGTGGAGTGGAAGATCGCAGCGAATCGCGTGAGTCGGGCCTCGACGAGTTCCTCGTAGACGACGTCGGCCTGATTGAGACCCCACTGCGGCAAGGCACGCGGGTGGTTGTCGATCTTGACGACGGCAGCGGGGCGCACGATCTCGACAGGTGTCGGCAAGCCGGTAAATGGTGCGGTGAACTGCGGAGCAGCGGTTGTGGTGGAGGTGGCGGGCTCGGCCTCGGTCACCGATGTGACCGGCGCGCTGGTTGTTGCTGGAGCGGTGCTCGCTGGCGTCGCGATGCTGGTCTGCGGCACAGTGGACACCGTCGACGTGGACGGAACTGGCTCGACCTCGATCGTCTCTGGCGGCACCGTGATCTGCGAGCACGCCGCCAGCAACATCAGTGCTGCGAACCACGTCGTCCAGCTCAGGGCCCGACGCGTCGTGCCGGTGAAGACTCGGGTACTGCGGCCCGTCCCGACCGCGAGCGGCCAGCACTCGGCGCACGGTTCGCGGACACGCTCCAAAGGTCTGCTCCTTGACATGTGCAGCAGGGCCACCGCGGCCATCCGACCGAACATTCACCATACCGGTCGCCTGTCGCGAGAGGGTGGCACACTGCCCCCATGACAACGCTCGTCGTCGGGGGCGCCGGATACGTCGGGAGCCACACGGTGGTTGCCCTGCATGCCGCAGGGCGCGACGTCGTCGTGCTGGATGACTTCTCCAACGCCCGGAGCGACGTGGTTGGCGAGCTTCGAACACTGACGGCTCCGAATCTGGCAGTCATCGAAGGCGACGCGACGGATCGTGCCGCAGTTCGACGGCTCTGCGACGAACACGATTTCGATTCGATTGTGCACTTTGCGGCATGCAAGAGCGTCCCGGAGTCATTTTCCGAACCGCTGAGGTATTACCGGAACAACCTCCTCTCGACGCTCAACCTGGCGGAAGTCGCCATTGAACGAGGCATAGATCGCTTGGTCTTCAGCTCGTCGGCCGTGGTGTACGGCATGCCCGAGCAGTTGCCCGTTACCGAGGAGACGCCCCCTGCGCCCCAGAGCCCCTATGGCACTACCAAGCTGATCTGCGAACGCATCCTCGCCGACGCATCGGCGTGCTCCGCCTTGCGAGCGGTCATCCTGCGCTACTTCAACCCAGTTGGCGCGCACGCCTCGGGCCGCATCGGTGAGCAGCCCATCGAAGCCGGCCAGAACCTCGTGCCCGTTGTGATGCGTGTGGCGCTCGGCTCGGCGGATCGGCTGCAGGTGTTCGGCGACGACTACGGCACTCGCGACGGCACTGCCGTGCGCGACTTTGTTCACGTCATGGATCTCGCCGAGGGCCACCTGGTAGCGCTCGAAGCCGATCTCGGCACCCAGTCCAGCTGCGTGTTCAATCTCGGCACCGGTATCGGCACCACGGTTCTCGAGCTGATCGAGGCCGCCGAAGCTGCAACCGGCCGTCGGATTCGGTACGAGGTCGTGGGCCGCCGGCCGGGTGACATCGCCGAGTCGTGGGCCGACTGCTCGCGGGCTGCGGACGAAATGGGATGGCGTGCGCGGCGCGGCCTGCCCCAGATGCTGGCTGACCACTGGCACTTCGTGAACAGGTGCGCAGACGGTTCGGCGTGACGCCTCGCGTCCCGACGCGGGCCGGGCACCGGAGTTTCCATCACTCAGCCAGTGCTGCTGCAGATATGAGCGTGTATTCGGTGCCGGCGGCCAGCGGCGCAACCATTGCCTCTGGAGGCACAAAGGAGGGCACCCGGTCGTTGCGCACCAAGATCACATCCGTTGCGATGACCTCGCTGACATTGGTCTCGTCAAGCATCCAGACCGGCCGATCCAGGTAATACGAGATCCAGCGCGGGGTCCAGATGCCCGCGGTGAACCACACCAACTCGGCTTCAGCCACCTGCGGTTCGTCGTGCGCCTGTTCCAAGATGGCCCCGGCATCGGCCGGGCGCGAGAGATAGAAGTCTCGCGTCGAACCAGACACCACGAACGCCAGCGTCACCAACGTGACCGCTGCTGCGGCTGCGCCCAACGGCGCTCGAAGCTTGGCGGCAGGGCCCCGCAACAGTCGACGAGCTGCGTCGGCGAGGGCAGCGATGCCGATGGACGTCGGCGCCACCCATGGGAAGTTCCACAGGCGATGGATCCACGCTCCCTGCTGCAGCGCGAATGTGAGCGACATCGCCACAGCGAGCGTCACCACCACCGGTCCCCGGGTGCGACGGTCGATGAGGCCTGCGATGAGCGCGGGGAAGAACAGCAGCCGCAGCCACCACGACGTCAACAGCTCGTGGCCTGCGAAGGTCCACTGGCGCTGGAGAAACTCGCCGAAGGTGAACTGGGCCTGCTCGGCTGCGGTGGAGACATCATTGCCAGTTCGAAAGGCGACCCGCTCGCTGAGCTCGGAGACGTCGGTTGCATTCAGCAGCCAGCCGGCGGTCAACAAGCCTCCCAGCAGCGCCCCCGCTGCGACTGCAGTCATGGCCGGTGACCACCGGCGCCGCAGCCAACTGGCCACACCGCCCGACGACCCGGTGACTGCCCCAGAGCTGCAGGCCGGTCGCCGCTGCATCGTCCCGATGAACAGCCACGGCAGCAGCAGACCCAGCGATGCGATGGCTATCCAGGAGTGCATCGCCGTGAGCGCGGCGAGCGCACCGGCGCCCGCGAGCGCCCAGCGTGAGGGCGTTTGGGCTTGCCGCAGCCACGCGATGGCTGCGGTGAGCGCGAGCAGCATCGAGAAGCTGATGCCCATGCGGGCGTACACGTAGAAGAAACCCGTGCTCACCATGACCAGCAGCGCGAGCAGAGTCGGCCCCCACCGCATGCCCACGGCGCGCAGCAGCGCGGCCATGAATGCCACCGTGGCGGCTCCGAGCAGGAAATCGGTGATCCGCACCGCGGTCGGGCTGTCGCCCAGCGCGCCTACCGAGACGATGGTGAGGAACTGCTTCAGCGGCGGGTGATGTGCGTAGGTGATGGCCTCAGGGGGTGGTTCTGTTCTGGGCGGCACCTCGAATTCGGCCCGGATGAACGGATCGGTCCTGGCGCCGAGGCTGGAATCCAGCGGCCCCAAGTCCCAGAAGTTGCGCGCCTGAATGCCTGCGCGGCCAAAGATCCGGCCATCGTCGCTGTTGCCCAGCGGCAAGTCGAGGTCTGGTGCCCACAGTGCCAGCACGGCCACGCAGATGAGGACAACGACGGTCCAACCCGAACGCAGTCGAGCCACGAGTCCTGGAATGAGCATGAGGGATCCGTCGTTTCCGATCGCCCGATTCTGATCGCTGCGAATCTGATCGTCGCACCCATCGCCTGAAGGGGGGCAGCGTAGTATCGGCCCGATGGTGGTCCAAGAGCGGCATCGACTGCCAGACGCCACGTCCCACAGCGCCCCCGGACGCGTTCCGTCCAACCATGAGCACGTGAATTCAGCCGCAGCGCTAGCGACGTCGAGCCGGCGAGGATTCCGATTCCTCTATGTCGTCGATGCAGCGACGTTGTTCGCCTTGATGGCGGCGATCACCGTGGTGCGCTTCGGCCTCGACTGGCCGACATATCCCCGCACCCACTACGTCATCGGTTTTGCGATCGCCACGGTTTTGCACATGACCGTCTACTACTTCGGTGGTCTCTACGAGTTCGAGCAGCGGCTGGGGCACCGCCCCTGGCTTCCGCGGGCGATGCTGCTGACCTTCATGGCGGTGGGCGGCGATGCCACGGTGACGCTGCTGACGGGCCGCTATCTGATGCCCCGGGCGAATCTGGTTGTGCTCGCGGTGGCAGGAGCGGTGCTGATCTCGTTCAATCGCTGGGGAGCACGCCGCGTGCGCCTGCTGCGGATGGGCCGGCCTCGCATGCTGCTGGTGGGCGCGCCCGCCGACATTGACTCTGCTGAGGTGCACCTCGCGGACGCGGAAGCCGATGCCGTGGTCGCGGGCAGCCTGACTGACCCCGAACTGATCATCTCTGAAGCGGATCGCCTGGGTGCCACCGAGCTCTTGCTGTTGTCCGGCGAGCCGCTCGACACCATCTATCCCGAGCCGCTCGGCGAACTGGAATTGCGCAACATCGGCGTCTTCCGCCGGATCACGCCGGCAGACACGTTGCTCGGTTTGCAGCGCAGTCGCCAGATCGGCGGCATGCCGTTCGTGGCGCTGCGGGCCCATGCGCTGCCCGTGTGCCGCCTGCGCTTCAAGCGGCTCTTGGACTTGGCGTACCTGGCACTGCTCGCTCCGTTCGCACTGCCGCTCTCAGCGGCCGTCGCGATCTATGTAAGAACCGTGGGAGGCCGCGGTGTGCTCTACCGGCAGGAACGTGTCGGCCGTGAGGGGGCGCCGTTCGTGCTGCTGAAGTTCCGCACCATGACGCGTAATGCTGAGCGCAACGGGCCCGTGATGGCTGCCTCGAACGACCCACGGGTGATGAAGGGGATGGGCTGGCTGCGCAGCACCCGCCTTGACGAGCTGCCGCAGCTGTGGAACGTACTGGTCGGCACCATGTCGCTGGTGGGTCCGCGGCCCGAACGGCCCCAATTCGTGGCCCGTCTGGAACGCGAGATTGCTGGGTACGGCCGGCGACATGACGTACCGCCCGGCATCACGGGACTCGCCCAGACGCAGGGCCACTATCAGACCGATGCCGGCTACAAGCTCGGCCACGACCTTCAGTACGTCGTCAACTGGTCGCCGGTGCTCGACTGGGAGATCATGGCAAAGAGCCTTGTGGTCATGGCTCGCCGCAACGCCAGGTGAGCGAACCAGCCGCAGGCAGCGAGCTGCGCGCCCTGGCCGGCAGGCCGCATGTGACCGTGGTGATCCCGGCGCGCGACTGTGCCGCCGAACTGCCCGGATGCCTCGATGCTCTGAGCGCGCAGACCTACCGAGGTTCGCTGGACGTGATCGTGGCCGTGGCGCCGAGCAGCGACGAGACCGAGGACGTCGCTCGCGAGTCCAACTGCGCGTGGCCGCTCGAAGTCATCGATAGTCCCGCGGGGACCACGTCGTCGGGCTTGAATCTGGCGATCGCCGAGGCTGCGGGCTCCGTCATTGTGCGCGTTGATGCGCAAGCCAGGCTGCCAGCCGACTACGTCGAGCGGGCGGTCGCAACGCTTGCAGAATCCGGGGCGGCGAATGTCGGCGGCGTGCAGAATGCGGTCGGGCGCCGCGGCTTGAGTCGAGTGATCGCGGGGGCCGTGTCGTCGCCATTCGGCGGGGGCCCGGCTGCGTTCCGGCAGGGGAGTCATTCGGGGCCCGTCGACACTGTGTATCTCGGCGTCTTCGACGCTGCTGCGCTGCGGTCGGTGGGAGGGTTCGACGAATCGTTGGAGCGGAATCAGGACTACGAGCTGAACTGGCGTCTCCGCGAAGCGGGTCACGTGGTGTGGCTCGATCCCAGCTTGGTCGTGGAGTACTTGCCCCGATCCAGCTGGGCAGGACTCGCACGTCAGTACTTCGACTACGGAGTCTGGAAGCGCGTGGTGATCAGCCGTCACCCACGCTCGATGCAGCCCCGGCAGCTCGCAGCGCCCGCCCTCGTTGTGGGTCTGGTGCTGTCTGCGTGCCAGCTGGCCAAAGGGCGCCAGCGCGGCCTGATCGCTCCCGCCGCGTACATCGGCGCATGCGCGCTGGCTGCGGCCCGTCTGCGCTCTCGCCTTCCGTCACTCGGCGAGCGCCTGAGAGCGGCCGCAGCCTTTGCAGTCATGCATCTGTCGTGGGGCACCGGCTTCCTGGTCGGTAGCCGCCGCTGCAGGCGCATGTCCCCGACGGAGCAGGCAGTCGCCGATGACCGGTGACGCAGAACTGACCGTGCGGGTCTGCGGGACATCCTCGAAATCGGGTCGGCACCAATCAGTACGCTGACCGCCATGGCTGAGGTCGTGGTCCGCAACGGAACTGTGGTGGACGGCAGCGGCGGCCCCCCACGCACGGCAGATGTGGCCGTCACTGACGGCACGATTGTCGAGGTCGGCGAGGTGGCCGGCCGCGGTCGCCGCGAGATCGATGCTGACGGGCACCTCGTGCTGCCGGGCTGGGTGGATATTCACACCCATTACGACGGACAAGCCACCTGGGATCCCGAGATGACGCCGTCGTCGTGGCACGGGGTGACGACGGCGGTCTTCGGCAACTGCGGCGTCGGTTTTGCGCCGGTGCAACCAGGCACCGAGGACTACCTCATCAACCTCATGGAGGGTGTCGAGGACATCCCCGGGACGGTGCTCGCCGAGGGGATCGACTTCCGCTGGACCAGCTACCCGGAGTACCTCGACGCACTCGCCGAGACGCCCCGGGTGATGGACGTCGGCAGCCAGTTGCCCCACGGGGCGCTGCGGTTCTTCGTGATGGGCGAACGCGGCGCCGACCACGCCGAGATGCCGACCGACGAAGAACTCGGCCGCATCACCGAGTTGGTCACCGAGGCATTTGCAGCGGGGGCGCTCGGCTTTACCACCAGCCGCACCACCAAGCACAAGGCGGCCGACGGTCGGCTGACGCCGTCACTGTCGGCGGGAGATCCCGAGCTCGCAGCGGTGGCACGGGCGATGCGACAGGCCGGCGCCGGCGTGCTGCAGGTGAACTCTGACTTCGGGCCCGGCGAATTCGAGACGCTGCGCGCAGCAGCTGAGCTCTCGGGCCGCCCGCTGTCGGTGCTGCTGCTGCAGGTGGACAATGCCCCCGAGCTGTGGCGGGAGACCTTGGCGCAGATCCATGATGCGAACGCAGCAGGCATCGCTGCGAATGGGCAGGTCGGCTGCCGGCCCATCAGCGTGATGCTCGGGCTCGACGTGTCGGTGAACCCCTTCGGCAACCACCCGGCGTACCGCGACATCGCCCACCTGCCGGCATCGCAGCGCGCGGCCCGCATGCGCACCGACGAGAGCCTGCGTCGCACACTGGTGGAAGACCGGCCGGTCGACGGTTTCAGCAAATGGATGGACTACGCGCTCACCCGCGCCTTCGAACTCGGCGACGTGCCCGACTACGAGCCCGACCCGCGTGCATCGGTTGCAGCGCGGGCTGCAGACCTCGGCGTCAGCCCGTGGGAACTGGCACTGGATCTGCTGTCCGACGGTGACGGTGACGCGCTGCTGCTGTACCCCTTCGAGAACTACACCGCGGGCAGCCTCGAGGTGATCCGCGAAATGCTGGCCGACCCTCACACGATCTGCGGGATCGGCGACGCGGGAGCACATGTCGGCACCATCTGCGATGCGTCGTACCCGACGTACCTGCTGACGCATTGGGCCCGGGACCGCAGCCGCGGCGACGGCCTGCCGCTGGAATTCCTAGTGCACAAGCAGACTCGGGCCAATGCGGCCGCCTACGGGCTGGCCGATCGCGGCCTGCTCGCTCCCGGTTATCGGGCCGACCTCAATGTGGTCGACTTCGAAGCACTTGGCGTGGGGCGCCCGCAACTCGTGCACGACCTGCCGAGCGGCGGCAAGCGCCTGATCCAGCGGTCGACGGGCTACCGGCACACGTTCGTGGCGGGTGTCGAGGTGTCGGCCGACGGCGAGTTCACCGGTGCCCGCCCCGGCACACTCGTGCGTGGCGCCCAGGCAGACCCTGCCAGCGACTGAGCCTGTGAGTCCCTCGCCATCGCCGGATGCCGCCGCGGGCGGCCCAGAGTTGCCGCTCGCCGGCATCACCGTGCTCGATCTGACAATTGCGCGCGCAGGGCCGACGGCCGTACGGCAGCTCGCGGACTGGGGTGCCGACGTGATCCGGGTGGATGCTCCTGTCGACGGTTTCGAGGAAGGCCGTGAGGCATCGCCGGATCACCTCAACATCCATCGCAACAAGCGCTCGTTGGTCATCGATTTGAAGAATCCGTCGGGCCGTGAACTGCTTCACCGACTCGTCCGGTCGGCCGACGTGCTGATCGAGAACCTTCGGCCAACTGTCAAGTACCGGCTGGGATTCGACTGGGAGACCCTGCACGCCGTCAATCCAACGCTCGTCATGGGATCGATCTCGGGCTTCGGACAAGACGGTCCGTACGCGACGAGAGGCGGTGTCGACCAGATCGCGCAGGGCCTCGGCGGGATGATGGCCGTGACGGGTCTGCCGGGCCATGGCCCCGTGCGGGCCGGCGTGGCGATCAGCGATGTGACCGCAGGCCTTCAGCTCGCGATCGGTGTTCTGGTAGCGCTCATCGAGCGATCCCGCACCGGCGAGGGCCGCTGGGTGCACACCTCGCTGCTCGAGTCGATGATCGGCATGCTCGATTTCCAGGCGGCCCGCTGGACGGTGGCGGGGGAGGACCCGCCGCAGGCCGGCAACGACCACCCCACGATGATCCCGATGGGGACCTACGAAGCCGCGGACGGGCACATCAACATCGCAGCACCCGGCGGCCGACTGTGGCGAGCCTTCTGCGCCGAGATCGGCTGCCCCCAGTTGCCTGACGACGAGCGTTTCTCCTCGACGAAGCTGCGTTCAGCCAATCGGACCGAGTTGAACAAGATCATCGGCGAGCGGCTCGCCGAGGTCGGCTGCGACGAATGGGTCGAGCGCCTCAACGCCGTCGGCATCCCCTGCGGTCGCGTCAACACCGTGGCTGAGGCGTTCGCCGACCCGCAGGTAGAGCACTTGGGCATGGCCGCGCCGGTGCGTCACCCGGCGATGGGCGACATCCGCATTGTGCGCAATGCCACCCAGATCGACGGGGTGCCCGGTGATATCCGGCGGCCCAGCCCCGCGCGAGGCGAGCACACCGACGAGATCCTGGCCCAGTTCGGCCTAGAACCCGGCGAGATCGCTGCCCTGCGTAACTCCAGCGCCGTCAGCTAACTCTGGTCACGCATCGGCTGCGGGCTGACGACTTGGCGCCGTCAGCCCGCGAGCGCGATGTTGCATGGCGTCAGATGCCGGCGGCGGCCTCGAAGCCGGTATCGAGGTCGGCGATGATGTCGTCGATGGTCTCGATGCCCACGGAGAGCCGCACCAAGTTCGGCTCGACGCCGGTGTCGGACTGTTCCTCGGGGGTGAGCTGGCTGTGCGTCGTGCTGGCCGGATGGATCGCCAGGCTGCGCACGTCGCCGATGTTGGCGACATGGCTGTGCAACTCCAGGCTCTCCACGAATTTCTGGCCGGCCTTGGTGCCGCCGTCGATCCCGAACGCCAGCACTGAGCCGGCGCCCCGAGGCAGGTACTTGCGCGCCCGCTCGTTGTAGGGACTGGACGAAAGCCCGGCGTAGAGCACCCACTCGACCTGCGGGTGGGACTCCAGGTACTGGGCCACCGCTTGGGCGTTCGCGACATGCCGTTCCATGCGCAGCGACAAGGTTTCGATTCCCTGCAGGAACAGGAAAGCGTTCATGGGTGAGACCGCAGCGCCGATATCGCGCAGCAGCTGCACCCGTGCCTTGAGGATGTACGAACCTGCGCCGAGGGCCGGCCAGTAGGCCAGCCCGTGGTAGCTCGGATCGGGCTCGGTGAACATCGCATGCCGCCCAGAGGCACCGAAGTCGAACGTGCCGCCGTCGACGATGAGCCCGCCGATGGAGGTGCCGTGACCGCCGATGAACTTGGTGGCCGAATGCACCACGATGTCCGCACCGTGGGCCAGAGGCTGGCACAGGTACGGCGATGGCACCGTGTTGTCGATGACCAGCGGGACGCCCACCGAATGGGCCACGTCGGACACGCCTTCGAAGTCCAAGATGTCGTTCTTGGGATTGCCGATGGTCTCGCCGTAGAACGCCCGCGTGTTGTCACGGGTCGCATCGCGCCATGCGTCGAGGTCGTCGGGATCTTCCACAAACGTGGTCTCGATGCCCATCTTCGGCAGCGTGTAGTGGAACAGGTTGTACGTGCCTCCATACAGCGACGGGCTGGCCACGATGTGGTCGCCCGACTCCGCAAGGTTGAGGATTGCCAGCGTCTCCGCAGCCTGCCCCGAGGACACCGCCAGCGCGCCGGGCAGGCCGACTGCTGTGCGAATGCCCCCTTCGAGCGCACTGATGCGCTCTTCCAGCACATGCTGGGTGGGGTTCATGATGCGGGTGTAGATGTTCCCGATCTCAGCCAGCCCGAACAGCTTCTGGGCATGCTCGGAGCTCTCGAAGGTGTACGAGGTGGTCTGGTAGATGGGAACCGCGCGGGCGTTGGTGGCGCTGTCAGGCGCTTGGCCCGCATGGATCATTCGGGTTTCGAAACCCCATTGGTCGGTTTGGTCTTCAACTGCGTCGCTCATAGTGAGCTCCATTTCTTACGCCCCATGAGGCGGGCTATGCCTATAACCCGGCGGGATTGCCGAGCGCGCAAGACTGTAGCGGCAAAACCCGACCTATCCGGTCGGATTTTCTGTGACAGATAGGTGTCGGAATTACAGTGCCGGATTCTTGGGTGGTCCGGGCCGCTGTCCGATGCGCCGTGAGCAAGCCAGTTGTGCGACGAATGCGCCGGCTCAGAACCCCGTTTGCTTGTCCACGACGCCCTCGAGCGGACGACCTTCCCGCAACGCCACCAGGTTTCGGCAGAAGCGCTCCAAGTTGCGCCGTGCGCGGTGCTGGCTGGCGCCGGCGGTGTGGGGTGTCATCACGCAGTTGTCGAACCCCCACAGCGGGCTGTCGGCGGGCAGCGGCTCGACGGGTGCGACATCGAGAGCGGCGCCGCCGATCCGTCCCTCGGCCAGTGCACGCTCCAGCGCCGGTCCGTCGATGATCTCGCCGCGGGTCACGTTCAGCAACACCGCGCCGTCGGGCATCAAGGCGAACATCTCGTCATCGAACATGGCCCGGGTGTCGGCGGTAAGCGGCAGACCGACCGCCAGCACATCGCTCGTCGCCACGATGTCGCGCAGCGACTCCGGCCCGCCGACCGTGTCGACGCCCTCGCCGGGTGGAACCGGGTACAGGTCCATCGCCTGCACGTTCATGCCGAACGCGGTGGCGCGGCGGGCGATGTGTCGGCCCGTGCCGCCGAACCCCAGAATGCCCATGGTCAGGCCTTCGAGCTCGAGCTCGCTGTAACGCATCTGTTCCCGGAGGTCGTTGTCCCATCCCTCGGGACCGAGCTTCACCGCCGTTGCGATGCGCCTGACCAGCGCCAGCAGCAGGCCGAACGCATGATCGGCCAGGTGGCTGCCGACCAGACCCTTCTCGCCGGTCAGCACGACATCGCTGTCGAGGAACTTGGGATACATGAACATGTCGACGCCCGATGCCGTGGCGTGAATCCAGCGCAGGTTCGGCGCCGCATCGAACAGCCACTCGGGCACGATCCCGAGGATCACCTGTGCATCGGCAGCCAGCGGCACCCCGTCTCGCGGCCGGTCCACGATGTTCACGACTGCGCCCGGTCCTGCGGCGTCGCGCATGGCGGCCTCGTCATCAGGGCTGACGTCGGGCAGCGTGAGTGTCTTGGTGACCAGCACATGGAGCGGTCCGTCAGGCACGTCCAGGACGGTCGGGTCGGGCAGTGCAGAATTCATGAGATCGTCGCCTCCACGTCTCCGATGCCGCTGTAGTGGGTCGTCCAGCGCTGGCCCGGCTCGACCCGGAAGCGGGAGTAGGCGCCGGTGATCACGCTCTGGCCCGGTTCGAGAGCCATGCCGTGGCGGTGCAATGTTGCTGCGAGCCGGGCGATCGACAGGTAGGGGTTGTCGACCTCGTCCGCGGCCGCGCAGTTGAAGCGCTCTTCGCCGTCGCACGAGACCGTCACCACGCAGCGGTCGAGATCGGCTGCGGGCGGAGCGTCTACTCCCGAGCCTCGGACAATGGCCCAATTCGTCAGGCTGTCGGCGACGAGCATGGCGAGGTTGCCCCCGACGGATACGCGTGCCTCGTTCACCTCGTAGCCGGCGCACACCTGCGCGATCCGAGCGGGCACGGAAGCAGGATCGACGTCGTCGCCGGCGATGCGCTCGCCGATCACGAAGCACATCTCAGGTTCGATGCTCACCTTGCTGATCTCTGCGGACGGGATGTCGGCTGGCGATGCGAGCACGCGGTTGACGTGCCCGAACGGCCGGTCGTCGATTCCTACTGCAGTCCGAGCCCGATCTGAGGTCAGCCCCACCTTCCAGCCGGCTTGCACGGCACCATTGGCGGTGGCTCGCCGCTGCATCTCGCAATGGATAGCGAGTCCGTCTTCGAAGCCCAAGTCGGCAAACGCCTCTATGGGCGTCTCGCCTCCGTCGGAGAGGTAAGCGGTCAGAGCATCTGCTGCCGCGAGCTGTGCGGGGCTGAGCGGTTGTGGCGAAGTCACAGCGGCGCACCTTAGAGGCTGCGCGGAAGGGTGAGCCTTCCCGTTCTCGCATCAGTTGTTTCCCGCTCTTGTTCCCGGTCTTCATGCGATTGCGCTCACGAGCCGCTCGGGCCACGGCTTCGCCTATCGGCTCAGCCTCTGAGATCGCTCGTTGCCGGCGGGCTCAGATGTCCAGGTTCGTCCTACCCAGTTCAGCGGGCGCGCCGTAGTGTGAACCCATGAGGTTGCAGCTAGCACTCAACGTGGACGACATCGACGAAGCGGTCGACTTCTACTCACGTCTATTCGGAGCGGAGCCTGCGAAGCGGCGCGAGGGCTATGCGAACTTCGCCATCGATGAGCCGCCGCTGAAGCTGGTGCTCTTCGAGTCGACTGGCGACGGGGGCACCATCAACCACCTCGGGGTCGAGACCGATTCCGCCGGCGAGGTGGAGCAGGCACACGCCCGCATGATCGATGCCGGCATCACCACCTCGACCATTGACGAGACCATGTGCTGCTACGCCGAGAAGGTCGAGACGTGGACCACCGATCCGCATGGCATCGAGTGGGAGTGGTATGTCAAACAAGGCGACACCGAGGTGATGGCGAACGTCGTGCTGTCACGCCGCGGCGACGGTATCGAGCGGGTTGGCCACAGCGAAGAGGCTTGCTGCGCCTAAGAGGCTGAGCCGAATGGCGAAGCCGTGGCCCGAGCGGCCCGTGAGCGACAGCGAACTAGCCCTGATTATTCATGAGAATGCCGCGAGTCGTGTTTTGGGCATTCCGGTTGGCCTGATTTGTCGTTTCGGGGTGTTGGGGCTGCAGGCGGCAGCGTCGTGGGGGTGTCGCTGGTCCCGGTTTCG
>Ga0209754_1000359_pt1 | contig 67331 bp, 69 predicted proteins | sample MesohylBB_FD_187295 | JGI IMG/M metagenome (GOLD analysis project Ga0209754, IMG submission 187295) | Host-associated microbial community of the marine sponge Aplysina aerophoba from Gulf of Piran - sponge mesohyl, lysed by bead beating... | ecosystem: Host-associated > Porifera > Sponge >...
TGGTAAGCGTCTGGCGTGACCGGCCTTGTGGCGGGTCGGTTCTGAGCGGCAGTGTCTGGCGAGGTTCCGGAGGTCGATAGTGTCCATTATCGGCTAATGGACATTATCGGCGAGGGGTTACGGTGGGGCGTCGGACACGCCGGTTCTTGTCGGACGAGGAGAAGTGAGGTGGCCTCGCCTTTTCGGACAGCCTGGCGGCTCGGCTAAGGTGTATTCCGGTTGAAGTTCAGGCCGCGAGAATCCCCTTGAATCGATCTTCCTGTGTAACCCTTCGCTGAGGACCGCCTGTCCGGCTTGACGGGATTCGGGGACAGAAAGGGACAAACGGGCTCATCTGATTGCCCGTTCCCAATTGTACTCGATCGATCGGACAGGAAGGGTCAGTAGGGGTCAGGAAGGGGGTGTCATGTTTTGTCATGGAAATATCTGTTTGCCGCCCAGCGCGCCTCATCATCAGGTAACGCTGCCCAAGCCGAGCCGATAACGAACCTTCGAGCCCCAAGATCGTCGGATACCTCAATGTAGCGCGGGTATCTTCCGATCACGCTGACACCCATCTATCTTCCTTCCTGTCCGATGCCGATAGGACACAAATTTGCCGAAAACGGGCCGTCACCTCAATCCCTGCGTGTATCGGGTATAACGGGTATCCTACCCCGGAATCGAGCGCCGCACCGCCGGGTAGGCGGCGCCCAGCGTAACCCCGCGCAGCGCCATGAAGGCGGCGAAGGCGAACCACAGGCCGTGATTGCCCCAGGCCGGGATCAGCAGGGCGCAGAGCGCGAGATAGGCGGCCACCGAGACGATCATCATGTTGCGCATCTGCCGTCCGAGCGTCGCGCCGAGGAAGATGCCGTCGAGCTGGAAGGCGGCGACCGAGAGCGCCGGCATCGCCGCCGCCCAGGGAAGATAGGCGCCGGCGGCGTTGCGCACGTCTTCGATGCCGGTGAGCAGGGCGACGATCCCCGGCCCGGCCACGCCGTAGACCAGGACCAGCCCGGAAGCGGTGACCGCGGCCCAGAACGAGGAGACGCGGATCGCCGCCCGCAGCTCGGCCCGGTCGCCGGCGCCCACCGCGCGCCCCACCATCGCCTGGGCCGCGTGGGCGAAGCCGTCGAGCCCGTGCGCCATGAAGAGCTGGAAGTTCATCAGCACCGCGTTGGCGGCGAGCAGCACGTCGCCGAGCCTGGCGCCCTGGGCGGTGAACCAGGCGAAGGCGAAGACCAGGCAGACGGTGCGGACGAAGATGTCGGCATTGAGGCCGAGCGTCATGCGCATCCGCCTGCGCGACCGCACGCGGGCCCAGTCGAGCCGGCCGGCGATCTCGCGGAGCGCGCCCCGCATCAGCCAGAGCGCGAGGCCGAGCCCGGCGAACTCGGCGATCACGGTGGCGAGCGCGACCCCGAACACGCCCCATTCGAAACCGACCACGAAGACCACGTCGAGGACGATGTTGAGGCCGTTCATCCAGAGCTGGACATAGAGCGTCGCCCTGGTGTTCTGCATGCCGAGAAACCAGCCCAGGATGACGTAGATGGAGAGCGCGGCGGGCGCGCCCCAGATCCGCGTCAGCACGTAGACCCGCGCCGAGGCTTCGACCTCGGCGCTCGCCTCGACCGCTTCGAACACGAGGAAGACGATCGGCCCCTGGGCGGCGACGGTGACGAGCGCGATGGCGCCGGCGAGGATCAGACCGCGCGCGACCGCGGCCCGCACCTCGCCCGAATCGCCGGCGCCGTGGGCCTGCGCGGTCAGCCCCCCGGTTCCCATGCGGAGAAAGCCGAAGCCCCAGTAGATGAAGTTGAACACCATACTGCCGAGCGCCACCGCGCCCAGATGGTGCGGCTCCGGCAGGTGCCCGACCACGGCGGTGTCGACGGCGCCCAGGAGCGGCACCGACAGGTTGGACAGGATGATCGGGACGGAGAGGCGCCAGACCGCGCGGTGGTGCTCCGCGGAGCCCGCGATCATTGCGCCGGCGCCACTCTCCGCCCTGCGGCAAGAACGAGCACGGCGAGCCCGCTGACCGCGGCCAGCACCAGTATCGCGAGCTCGGGCCGGCCGAGATCCATCAGACCTCCGACGGCGATCGGACCGAGCGCGAAGCCGATGCTGAGCCCGGTCGACGTGAAACCGAAAGCAAGGCCCAGCGACTCGGCGGGGGCGCGCGCGCGGACGATCAGGTCGCGCGAGGGGCTGGAGACGCCGAGCAGGAAGCCGCTCGCGGCGATTGTCGCCAGCCCGGCGAGGAAGCCGCCGAATCCGAAGGCGAGCAGCGCGAGCGCCGCCGCCCCGCCGGCCACGGTCCATGCAGCGAGCCTGTCATGGGCGGAGGTCCGGTCCGCGACCACGCCGCCGAACAGCACCGCGCCGGCCATCGTGACCATGAACACCGTGAGCGAGAGATTGCCGCCGGCGAGATCGGCGCCGAACAGCTCCATCATCGCGATCGCGAGGAACCCGGCGAGACCGCCGATGGTCATCGAGGTGAACATGAAAAACAGGAAGATGCGGATCATCGGCCCGTCCGTCATCGCCATCAGCCGGGTGCGGATATCGAAGCGTTCGGCTCGCCGGGCCTCGCCGGCGGGCGCGGCGCCGGGCTCGTGGTCGAACGCCGTCCTGCGCCACTGGATCAGCGCCGCGACCGCGAGACCGACAATGCCGGCGCCCAGCAGCGCGCCGCGCCAGCCGAACGCCGCGTTCAGCCCGGCGATCGACACCGGCGCGATGGCCCAGCCGACATAGCCGACGAAGCTGTGCAGGCTCACCGTGCGCCCGAGCCAGGCGCGGTCGACCCGGCGCGCCAGGATCGACAGGTCGGCCGGGTGGAAGACGCTGTTCCCGAGCCCCGCCACGGCGAACAGCGCGACCACCTGCCAATAGGCATCCGCCCCGCCGGCGAGCGCCAGGCTGCCGCCGAGCAGCACCAGGCCGATCACCAGCACCGGTCGCCCGCCGTAGCGGTCGACCATCAGCCCGACCGGGATCTGGGCGACGCTGGTGGCGATGGAAAAGACCGTCATCAGCGCGCCGAGCGCGACATAGCTCACGTCGAACGCCTCGCGCAGCGCCGGGAACAGCGGCGCCACCGCGATCGAGCTCAGATGGCTGTAGCAGTGCCCCGCGCTGATCAGCGAGACCACCGTGCGCTGGCCGGGCAGCGCGCGGGGGGCGGCGGCGGTCACGGCCTGCCGCGCCTAGTTGGCCGTCTCCGCGTCCTTGGCGACCTGCATGCGGACGATCTTGTCCGGGTTCTCCACCACGCCGCCGCGGCCGGGATCGCCGCGCTTGAGCTGGTCGATGAAATCCATGCCCTCGGTCACCTTGCCCCAGACGGTGTACTGGCCGTCGAGATGGGGCGCGGGCGCAAGCATGATGAAGAACTGGCTGTCGGCGCTGTCGGGATCGTTGCTGCGCGCCATCGAGGCGACGCCCCGGACATGCGGCTCTTTGGAGAACTCGGCCGGCAGCCTGTTGCCGGACCCGCCGGTTCCGGTGCCCGTCGGGTCGCCGCCCTGCGCCATGAAGCCGTCGATCACGCGGTGGAACACGACCCCGTCATAGAACCCCGACCGGGCGAGCCGCTTGATCTGCTCGACATGCCTGGGCGCGAGATCGGGACGCATCTCGATGACCACGCGGCCATGCTCGAGGTCCATGTAAAGCGTGTTCTCTGGATCGGCCGCATTGGTTTCGCCGGTCATGAGCGCTGCTCCCAGAAGGAAGGTGAACGCACCCACCAGCCTGCTCCGTTTCATGGCGCCTCTCGGTCTGGACAGTGGATGGAAAATCGGCCGCACCATAGCCCAGCGGCGTCAAACGCGGAATACCGACTGCACCTCGGCGGGGTAGAGGTCCTCGGGCTCGAGCCTCCGGTGGCACAGCCCCTGGTCGTGGCAGAAGCGCAGGAACGCCTCGATGGTCGGCCGGTTGGGCTCGATCCCGTAGGGCCAGTAATCGCCGCCCGGGAAGATCTCGGCGCCGAGCTCGGGGACGCTGTCGTAGATCCACGGCACCGGGATCTGCGAATGCGTCACGCTGGTCAGCCTGGCGACGCTCCGCTTCTTCGCCGCCTCGAAACCGTTCAGCAGGTTCATCGCGATCCACGGGTGCCTGTCATAGGTGTCGCGGCGGATCGCCACGGTGTGCATGATCGGGTAGATCCCGGTCCGCCTGAAATAGTCCTGCTCCTGCGTCCGGTAGTCGGGGATCAGCCGCACGATCCGCTCGCCCCCGTCGAGGAAGGCGCGCGGCGGGCGGGCGGAGACCAGCGCGTCGATATCGCCGGCGAGCAGCATTTCGGTGAGCGATCGGTCGGGCACCTGGCGGTAGCTTATGCCTTCGGGGAGCTTGAGATGGGCGAGCTCGATCCGGCCCGGCTCGTTGACCCCGGCCTGCACCCATTCGACGCCGTCCAGCGGAATACCGGCATCCTCGGCGAGCCAGCCCCGGGCATAGACCGTCGCGGTCTGCGACCATTCCGGGATGCCGATCCGCTTGCCGGCGAGGTCGGCAACCGCCCGCACCGCGCCCCCGGCCGCGACATACCAGGCCGAATGGCGGAATACGCGGGAGACAAAGACCGGAATGCCGGTGATCGGCGGGTTGGGCTGCGACATGATCGAGCAGTACTTGGCGAAGGAAAGCTCGGAAACGTCCCACTCGAAGGCGCTCGCGAAGCGGTAGAAGATCTCCTCGACATCGAGGTTGAGCCAGGTCAGGTCGATGCCCTCCGCGTTGACCTTGCCCTGCAGCAGGTCGCGGGTGTGGTCGTACTCGTCCATCGCGAGCGTCAGGTGGATGTTCGCCATTCGGTGTCTCCGCCAAGCGTGTCCTGGCGCGAGAGTGCCCTGTCGCCGGAGCGTGCGCAACGCTGCCGCCGCGGCTATGATGGCGCCCGCCGCAGACGGGGAGGATCGGGTGGCGAGGCGCGAGGACATCGACCCGCAGGCCGCGAAGGAAGAAATCTTCGCCTATTGCAAGCGCAAGGGCGCGCTCGCCGTGGGCGTCGCCGATCTGGCGGCGCTGGAGCGAATCGCGCCGCCCGGCCACCGCCCGACCGACCTGATGCCCAGGGTGAAATCGGTGATCGCGCTCGGCGTCGGCGGCCAGACCCAGGGGGCCTGGGCGCTGCCGGCCAAGGCGCTCGGCTATTTCGGCAGCACCGAGTCCCGCGCCTACACGATCGCCTATGGCTGCGCCTTCTTCATCGAGAACCGCTTCGGCGTCCGCTCGATCTACTGCCCGCCCGACATGGACACCGAGTCCGGGCCCAGGGTGCCGCTGCAAAGCCTCAAGCTGCATGCGGAGGTCGCCGGGATCGGCGCGCGCTCGTTGGCCGGCGACATCCTGCTGCACCCGGATTTCGGCTACATGTACTTCGCCTCGGTGTTCACCGAGCTCGAATTGCCGCCCGACGAGCCGATGAAGGAGAACCCCTGCCCGGCGCCGTCCTGCGTCAGCCTGTGGCGCAAGACCGGCCAGACCCCGTGCATGAAGTTCTGCCCGGTGCAGTGCCTGTCGGGCGAGATCGACGCCGACGGCAACCAGGCGGCGATGCGCTACGACATGGCGGCCTGCGCCGAGATGACCCAGCAATTCGAGGCCGTCCCGTCGATGATCGCGGACGCGGTCGGGGCCAGGGACGAGGTCGAGCGCGAGGACGCGCTGTTCGACGCCGACCAGAAGATCCTCTGGTACAAGATGTCGGTCGGCTCCGGCGGGCTGCTCGCCCAGTGCTTCGAATGCATGCGGGTCTGCCCGATCGCCACCCAGGCGCCGCAGGCCGATCCGATCCGGCGCTTCGAATACGCGCTGGATGACGACGACTAGATGACGCGGGGCCTCAACCGGGTCCAGATCGGGCTGACCGAGGAGATGGTCGAGGCCTATGGCGAGACCGTCTGGGATCTGAGCCACAACATCCAGGTCCGCATCGGCGATCCGGTGCGCATGCTCGACTGGGAGCAGATCGAGGCGCAGCGCGACGGCGCCGGCTTGGCCGACGTCCAGATCGCCGAGCGCATCGGGCTCACCCGCGAACAGGTCACTCACATCCGCCTGCTGCTGGAGCACCGCAAGTTCCAACGCCATCACTACCACCGGCTCTACGAGCTCGGCGGCGGCCGGCGCTTCCGGGCGGAGCGTTTCGTTCCGGTGGAAGCGCGGGCGAGCCTCGGCGAACGGGCGATGGCGCTGCGCGCCGCCCTCGGATTCGACGCGGGCGAGGCCGACCGCCACATCCGCACCGGACGCTGGGGCGCGGCCACGCCGGCCAGCAGGCTGCGCGCGCTTGCCGGGGACGACGGCGGCGGCCTTGCGATCGACGGGGAAGAGGGCGCGCTGGACTGGCGGGCCGCGCTCGAACGGGCGTTGTCGCTCGCCGCCGGGCTCGCCGAGCGCGGGATCGGCCGCGGCGACGTGGTGGCGACCGACGACCTGCGGCCGTCCTCGCTGCTGCACGCCTACGCCGCGGCATCGCTTTCAAGCGCGGTGCTGTGCCCGCTGCCGGACGGGCTGAAACGGGAAACCCTCCGGCGATGCCTGGAAAAGGTGTCCGCGCGCGTGCTGATAACGCGCGGCGCCGCGCCGTCCGGGCTCGATATCGCCGCGCCGGTCGAGGCGCTGTCCGGCCCGGTCCCGAAGGATTGGGACGCCGACGCGGTGGCGAGCGATCCCCTCGCGATCCTGTTCGCCGGGCTCGACGGGGCGACGCCGCGCGCATCGGTCCACAACGCGCACACCCTGCTCGCCGGCAACGACTGGGCGAGCGCGCGTTTCGGGCTCTCGCCGGCGGATCGCATCGCCGTCGCCGCGCCCGACCCCGCATGGGCCGTGGTCGCGCTCAACCTGGCGCTCGCCTCGGGGGCCGCGCTGTGCGAGGCGGGCGCGACGGTCGCGCTCGGCGGGGAGGTGCCGGGCGCGCGGCTGACGCTGGCGGCGGATACGGGTTGCCGGGTCTGGATCGCGCCCGAGACCCAGCTCGCGCTTGCTGCCGCGCCGGACGCGCCCGAGACGCCGATGCCGGCGCCCGGCGTGTCGCTGCGCCTGGTCGACCGGGACGGCAACATCCTTGCGGGCGAAGGAGACGGCGCGCTGGAGCTTCGCGGTCCGACTCTCGCGCCCTCCTATCTCGACGACGAGGCGGCGAACCGGAACCGCTTCACCGGCGACCGCTGGTGGCGCACCGGGCTGCGCGCGAGAATCGACGCCGCCGGAACGGTCACCCTGCCGGGCAGGACATGAGCGAGCCAGGGAGACGGGCATGAGCTACGCCATACCCCTCGCCGCCCCCCCGACGGTCGGCATCGCGGGCAGCGGTCTCCGCTTCCCGGTGCGCCGGATCTACACCATCGGGCGCAACTACGCCGCCCATGCCCGGGAGACCGGGCTGGGCGGGGCCGGCGGCTCGAAGCCGGGCGTTTCGCTCAAGCCGGCGGATTCGGTGATCCCCGACGGCAGCGCGCTGCCCTACCCGCCGGGGACGGAGCAGCTGGAGCCCGAGGTCGAGATGGTCGCCGCGATCGGCAGGGGCGGTGCAGACATCCCGCCCGCGGCGGCGCTGGACCACGTCTTCGGCTACGCCGTCGGCTTCGACATGATCCGGCGCGACGTCATGCATGCCTGTATCGCCGACCAGCATTCCTGGGATCTCTGCAAGAGCTTCGACGGCGCATCGCCGGTGAGCGACCTCGCGCTCGCCGAGAACATCGGCCATCCCGCGCGCGGCGCGATCACGCTTGCCATCAACGGGGCGGAGCGCCAGCGCGGCGATCTGTCCGACCTGATCTGGCCGGTCGCCGAAATCGTCGCGCGGCTGTCGGCGCTCAGCCGGCTGGAGCCGGGCGACCTGATCTTCACCGGCACGCCGAAGGGGCCCGGCAAGGTCGAGCGCGGCGACCGGCTGGAGGGCGTCGTCGAGGGGATCGGCAGGCTCACCGTCGACATCGCGTGATCGCGGAGAGACGGCGCAACCTTTCAGGCTAACAGATCCGTCAAGCCCTCCGGCAGCCGGGTCCGCGGGGTCAGACGCGCCTTGACGAGCTGCCCGGGCTTGAGGCTGAGCACGGTCGTCAGCTCGGCGCCGTCGAGCACGGCGCCGTCGAGCACGGCGTGGAGGAGATCGGCCCCCGCGAGATCGGCGCCCGAAAGATCGGCGCCCGCGAGATCGGCCCGCACCAGCTCCGCATGGGCGAGCCGCGCGCCGCGCAGGCACGCATCCGTCAGCACCGCATCGTGCAGGAACGCGCCGCCGAGATCGGCCCCGGCCAGATCGGCGCCACGGAGCTCGGCGCGCCTGAGCTCCGCCCGGCGCAGGCTCGCACCGGCGAACAGCGCCCCGTGCAGCGTGTAACCGTGCAAATTCGCGCCATCGAGGTCGAGCCCGCTGAAATCGCCCCGCTCGCCGCCCTTGCCGGCGCTCAGCACCCAGCTCAGATGGCGCTCGAAGCGCCTGCGGAACGCATCCCCGTCGATCTTCTCCACCGCCGCCCCCGTGACCCGTCGAGCCCGCGGCGGCACGGTGTTGAAACAGACCGCCAAATGCAAGCCTGGACGCACCGTTTGATCGCGGCCATGGCCGGCCCTATCATGGAGACCGGTTCACCGCCGGGCGCGCGCACCGGCCTTTCGGGCGGGATTTCAGAGTGAAGAGAGCGCCGTTTGTTGCTGCGGGGTTGGTCGCGCTGGCGGTGCTGCTCGGCGCCTGCGGTGCGGCCGAGTCGCTGAACCCCGCCGGCTGGTTTTCTTCATCGGAGACGGAGAAAAAAGGCGCCGAAGAAACGCAGGCGGTCGAGCCCGCCCGCGCGTCCGCGCCGGACTGGGACGCGCTGCGCGAGAAGATGGCGGACGGATTGATCGCCGACCGCGAGAACGCCCGCCATACCGGCGAGCCGATCCCGCGCCAGAGCGACCAGCTTACCGCGCCGCCCCGGGCTTCGACCGAGGGCGCGCGCTAGACGGGTGCGGCGGGCGGTCAGCGAGCAACCGCGGCAATTCGTCGCGGAACGGCGCTGCACCGGCAGGATGCGCGATTCGGCGGGCCGATGGCGCCCTGCCGGGTTGTCAGAGCCAGCCAAACCATGCAGTTTCGCCGCCGATGACGGTTCGGCCCCGCGGCCGGATCGCACGGGAGTCGGAAAGCCGATCGAGCCATGAGCGCAGTGCCCGAAAGCGAGCAGCAATTCTACCGGATCAAGCGGTTGCCGCCCTACGTGTTCGCCGAGGTGAACGCGATGAAGGCGGCGGCGCGCGCGGCCGGCGACGACATCATCGATTTCGGCATGGGCAATCCGGACGCGCCCTCCCCGCCGCATGTCGTCGCCAAGCTGGTCGAGGCGGTGCAGGACCCGAAGACCCACCGCTACTCCAACTCGCGCGGCATCCGCGGGCTGAGGCGGGCCATCGCGGCCTATTACGAACGCCGCTTCGGGGTGACGCTCGACCCCGACCGCGAAGCCATCGCCACGCTGGGCTCCAAGGAGGGCTTCGCCAACCTGGCGATGGCGATCACCAGCCCGGGCGACGTGGTCATCGTCCCCAACCCGTCCTACCCCATCCACGCCTACGGTTTCATCATCGCCGGTGGCGCGCTGCGCCACGTCCCGGTCGGCCCCGGCATCGACTTCCTGGCGGAGATCGAGCGCGCGGCGCGCTACAGCGTGCCCGAGCCGCTTGCGGTGATTCTCAACTTCCCGGCCAACCCGACCGCGCATGTCGTGGATCTCGGGTTCTACGAGGAGGTGGTCGATTTCTGCCGGTCGCGGGGCATCTACGTCATCTCCGACCTCGCCTATGCCGAGATCTATTTCGACGACAACCCGCCGCCGTCGATCCTGCAGGTGCCCGGCGCGATCGACATCGCGGTGGAGTTCACCTCGCTCAGCAAGACCTACTCGATGCCGGGCTGGCGCATCGGCTTCGCGGTCGGCAATCGCAAGCTGATCGAGGCGCTGGCGCGGGTAAAATCCTATCTCGACTACGGCGCCTTCACCCCGGTCCAGGTCGCCGCCGTGGCGGCGCTCAACGGCCCGCAGGGCTGCATCGAGGAGACCCGGGCGCTCTACCGCCGGCGCCGCGACGTGCTGGTCGAGAGCTTCGGCGCCGCCGGGTGGGAGATACCGCCGCCGGACGCGACCATGTTCGCCTGGGCGCCGATCCCGCCGCGCTTCTCCAATATCGGCTCGCTCGAATTCTCCAAGCTGCTGCTCGACCGGGCGAAGGTCGCGGTCTCGCCCGGCGTCGGGTTCGGCGAGTACGGCGAAGGCTATGTGCGGATCGCGCTGGTCGAGAACCGGCACCGGATCCGCCAGGCGGCGCGCAACGTGCGGCGCTTTCTTTCCGACACCGACAGCCTGGTCGCCATGCCCAAGCAGGCGGCGCAGGGCTGATGGCGCCGCTCGCGGTCGCGCTAGCGGGTCTCGGCACGGTCGGCGCGGGCGTCTTCGCGCTGCTCGGGGACCGGGCCGAGACCCTGGCCGGGCGCGCCGGGCGGCCGATCCGGGTGGTCGCCGTCTCGGCGCGCGACCGGAACCGCGACCGCGGCATCGATCTCGGCGGCGTCGCCTGGTTCGACGACGCGGCGGCGATGGCGCGCGAGGCCGAGGCGGACGTCTTCGTCGAATTGATCGGCGGCGCCGACGGCATCGCCAGGGCGGCCTGCGAGGCGGCGCTCGATGCCGGCCGCGACGTGGTGACCGCCAACAAGGCGCTGCTCGCCAAGCACGGCACCGTCATCGCGCGGCGCGCCGAGGCGTCGGGCCGGACGCTGGGCTACGAGGCGGCCGTCGCCGGCGGCATTCCCATCGTCAAGGCCCTGCGCGAGGGACTCGCGGCCAACCGGATCGCCGCCATCTACGGCATCCTCAACGGGACCTGCAACTACATCCTCACCGAAATGCGCACGACCGGCAGGCCGTTCGACGCGGTGCTCGCCGACGCGCAGGCGCTCGGCTACGCCGAGGCCGACCCGCATTTCGACATCGACGGCATCGACGCGGCGCACAAGCTCGCCATTCTCACCGCGCTCGCCTTCGGCACCGAGGTCGATTTCGACGGCGTCCATGTCGAGGGCATCCGGCATGTCTCGGCCGACGACATCGTCTTCGCCGACGAGCTCGGCTACCGGATCAAGCTGCTCGGCATCGCCCGGCGCACCGGGCACGGCATCGAGCAACGGGTGCATGCCTGCATGATCCCGCAAACCGCGCCGCTGGCCCGCGTCGAGGGCGTGTTCAACGCCGTCGTCGCGGAGGGCGACAGCGTCGGCACCACGGTCTATGAGGGGCGCGGCGCCGGGGCGGGCCCGACCGCGTCGGCGGTGGTCGCCGATCTCGTCGATCTCGCCCGCGGCCTCCGCCTGCCGGTCTTCGCCGCGCCGGCGGTGGATCTCCTGCCGGCCGAGACCGCGGCGATGGACCGCCATGTCGGCCCTTACTACCTGCGCCTCATGGTGGTCGACCGGCCCGGTGTCATCGCGGACGTCGCCGCGGCGCTGCGCGACGAGCAGATCTCGATGGAATCGATGATCCAGCGCGGCCGCGCGCCGGGCGGGCCGGTGCCGGTGGTGCTGACCACCCACGAGACCGGGGAAGCGGCCATGTCGCGCGCGCTCGCCCGGATCGAGCGCATCGGCAGCGTGGTCGAGCCGCCGCACATGATTCGCATCGAATCGCTGGTAAGCTGACGATCGAAGGGAGCGAAATCATGACCGAGCCCGCCTCGAAGATGGACCGCAACCTTGCGCTCGAGGTGGTCAGGGTCACCGAGGCGGCGGCGCTCGCGGCATCGCGGCTGATGGGGCGCGGCGACGAGCGGGCGGCCGACCAGGTCGCGGTGGATGCGATGCGGGGCGCGCTCAACAGCCTCGCCATCGAGGGCACGGTGGTGATCGGCGAGGGAGAGCGCGACGAGGCGCCGATGCTCTATATCGGCGAGAAGGTGGGGGCCGGCGGCGGACCCAAGATCGACATCGCGCTCGACCCGCTCGAGGGCACGACGATCACCGCCAAGGGGCTGACCAACGCGCTCGCCGTGGTGGCGATGGCCGAGGAGGACGGGTTTCTCAACGCGCCCGACGTCTACATGGACAAGATCGCCGTCGGCGGCGGGTTGCCCGACGGCGTGGTCGATCTCGACGAGCGCCCGGGCGACAACCTCAAGAGCCTTGCCCAAGCCAAGGGGGTGTATGTCTCCGACCTCGTCGCCTGCATCCTCGACCGGCCGCGCCACGAAGAGCTGATCGCCGGGGTGCGCGAAGCGGGCGCCCGCATCATGCTGATCACCGACGGCGACGTGTCGGGCGTGATCGCGACCTCGCAGCCGGAGAGCGGCGTCGACATCTATCTGGGGTCCGGCGGCGCGCCGGAGGGCGTGCTCGCGGCCGCCGCGCTGAGGTGCATCGGCGGGCAGATGCAGGGCCGGCTGATCTTCCGCAACGACGAGGAGCGGGGCCGCGCGGCGAATTGCGGGATTGCCGATCTCGACCGCAAATACGGGCTCCTGGACCTCGCCAACGGGGACGTGATGTTCGCCGCCACCGGGGTGACCAACGGCACCATGCTGCGCGGCGTCAGGCGCGAGGCCGGACGCGCCTACACCCATTCCATGGTCATGCGCTCGAAGACCGGGACGGTGCGGCTGGTCGAGGCCCATCACAACCTGGAGCGCAAGGGCGGGCTCGGCTAGGCCGGGTGCGGCGGCCCGACCGGGGAACCCGATGACCGAGGCGCCCGCCGCCGAACGCGCCTTCCTCGACGTCGACCGCTCGGTCACCGGCAAGCGCTGGCATGCGCGCCCGGCCGACGATCGCCAGGCGCTGGCTATCGCCGAGGCGAACGGCCTGCCGGAAATCGTCGCCCGCGTGCTCGCCGGGCGCGGCGTCGAAACCGACCGGGTCGACGCGTTCCTCAACCCGACCCTGCGCGGCGCTCTCCCCGACCCGTCCACGCTGCGCGACATGGACCTGGCCTGCGACCGGATCGTCCGGGCGATCAATGACGGCGAACGCGTCGGGGTGTTCGCCGATTACGACGTCGACGGCGCGACCTCGGCGGCGCTGCTCTCGCGCTTCTTCGCCTCCATCGGCCACCGTCTCCCGGTCTACGTCCCCGACCGGATGAAGGAGGGCTACGGCCCGAACTCCGGCGGGCTTCGCGCGCTCCAGGCGGAGGGCGTCTCGGTGGTGATCGCCGTGGATTGCGGGACCACGGCGCACCAGCCGCTGGCCGAGGCCGCCGCGCTCGGGCTCGACGTCATCGTCCTCGACCACCATGTCGCGGAGGCGGCGCTGCCCGAGGCCGTCGCGGTGGTCAACCCCAACCGGCTCGACGAGGACAACGATTGCCGCCAGCTCGCCGCCGTCGGCGTCGCCTTCCTGTTCGCGGTCGCGGTCAACCGCGCGCTGCGGGAAGCCCACTGGTACGGCGAAGGTCATCCCGAACCGAACCTGATGGCCTGGCTCGACCTCGTCGCGCTCGGAACCATCTGCGACGTGGTGCCGCTGACCGGCGTCAACCGGGCGCTGGTCGCCCAGGGGCTGAAGATCATGGCCAGGCGCGGCAATCCGGGGATCGCCGCGCTCGCCGACATCGCCGGGATCGACGAGCGCCCCGGCGCCTACCATGCCGGATTCGTGCTCGGCCCCCGGGTCAATGCCGGCGGACGGGTGGGCGAATCCGGGCTCGGGGTGCGGCTGCTGTCTACCGACGATCCGGCCGCGACGGCGGAAATCGCCGCCAGGCTGGACGGCTACAACCGGGAGCGGCGCGCGATCGAGGCGGTTGTTCTCGAACGCGCGATAGACCTCGCCGACGCCCAGCACGAGGCGGCCGACAGCGCGCGCGAGCCGGTGGTCCTGGTTGCCGAAGAGGGCTGGCATCCGGGCGTCATCGGCATCGTGGCCTCGCGGCTGCGCGAGCGCTTCAACCGCCCCGCCTGCGTGCTCGCCGTGGACGGCGCGTTGGCCAAGGGCTCCGGCCGGTCGATCCCGGGCGCGGCGCTCGGCTCGGCGGTGATCGCGGCCCGCCAGGCGGGGCTCCTGGTCGCCGGCGGCGGGCATCCGATGGCGGCCGGCTTTACCGTGGCGACGGATCGGATCGCCGACCTCAAGGCGTTCCTCGACGACCATGTCGGGCGGCAGCTCGATCACCGGATTCCGGCGGTCGGGCTGGCGATAGACGGCGCCTTGACGCCGGCCGGCGCCACCGCAAAGATCGTCGAAGCGCTCGAAGCGGTGGGACCTTTCGGCTCCGGCAATCCGCGGCCGCGCTTCGCCCTGCCGCGGGTCAGGGTGGCCCGCGCCGACGTGGTCGGATCGGATCATGTCCGCTGTTTCCTCGTCGGCGCCGAAGGCGGAGCCCGGCTCAAGGGGATCGCCTTCCGCTCCGTCGGCACCGCCCTCGGCGACGCCCTGCTGGGGAGCGGCGGCGCGCCGCTCCATTTGGCGGGTCACCTCGGGGCGGATCGGTGGCAGGGCCGGGACGCGGTCCAGCTGACGATCGAGGACGCGGCGAGGCTGTGATGCGAAGGCCGGAATGCCGCCGCGCGGGCCGAAGGGGATGACGAAGGGGCGGAGCTTGCCTGCGGCCGGAACACAGCCCTGTCGGCGCCGGAACGGCCTGGTCCGGCTTGGGCGCTGGCTGCGCTACCGCTTGGTGGTTCCCATCAAGCGCAGCCGGCACCCGCCGCAATACACCGCCCGCGGGGTGGCGGTCGGGCTGTTCTGGGCGATGACCCCGACCGTCGGCATCCAGATGATGTTCGTGCTCGCCAACTGGTTCGCGTTCCGGCGCTTCGCGCCGCGCTGGGACTTCAACGTGATCCACGCGATGGCATGGACCTGGGTGACCAACTTCGCCACTGTGCTGCCCGCCTATTACCTGTTCTACGTGACCGGGCAGGTGCTGCTCGGGCGCTGGGACGACCTCACCGGCTATGCGGGTTTCCTTCAGCTCTGGGACGCCAACACCGCCGGCGAGGCGACGACCGACTACCTGCCGGGCGCGGCCTCGTCGCCGAATGTCTATTACGACGTCGTCGTCGCCGGGTGGGGGCTTGCGATGCTGGTGGGCTGCCCACCCTACGCGATCGCCGCCGCCTGGATCGGTTACGTCTGGTCGCTCAAGCTGGCCGTCGCCCAGCGCCGGTTGATCGCGCGTCGGCGCTACGGCCACGATCCGCAAGATCCGGTGCAGACCGGCCGGCCTCGCCCGCAAGCGCCGGACGAGCGCCGCGCCGGGCGAGGTAGCGGTTGATTTCCGCCGACTCCGCGGCTACCAATCGCGCCACGACCCCATCGTCTAGAGGCCTAGGACATCAGCCTTTCACGCTGAAGACACGGGTTCGACTCCCGTTGGGGTCGCCATAACTCCCCCGGTTGCCCGACATGACGCAGAACAGCTCCGCTGCCGGGTCCGAATTCTGGACCGACGACACGCTGACCAGCCTGCTGGAGCGCTGTGTGCGGGATCGCGGCGATGCGCCGGCGCTTCTCGCCGCCGGGGAGGCCGTCGACTGGCGCGGCGTCGCCGAGCGGGTCGATGCTCTGGCCGGCGGGCTTGCCGCGCTCGGCATCGGCCGCGGCGACGCGGTCGCGGTCCAGCTCCCCAACCTGCCGGCGTTCCTCTACGTGCTGCTCGCCGCCGCCCGCCTCGGCGCGATGACCAGCACCATCCACATGCCCTACGGTCCGCGCGAAGCCGCCGACATCGTTCGCCATGCCGGCGCCCGGCTGGTGTTCGCCGCGGCGACGGCGGGCGACAGGCGCCCGGCGGCGGACATCGCCGCGCTCAAGCCGGATCTCCCCTCGCTCGCCCATGTGGTCGCCGTGGGCGGAGCGGCGCCCCGGGGCACCCTCGCCTTCGACGACGTGCCGCGCCCCGGCGCCGCGCTGCCGCCGCCGCCCGCCGCTGACGACGCCTACGTCATGCTGTTCACCTCCGGCACGTCGTCGAGCCCGAAGGCGGTGCTGACCGACTATCGCCGGTTCCTCGCCAACGCCCGGCTCAATTGCAGCGAAAAGCAGATGGGCCCAGGGTCGATCATGCTGTCGGCCGCGCCCTACAGCCATCTGTTCGGGCTCTATTCGTTCCACCTCACGCTCTATGGCGGCGGCGCGACGGCGCTCCTGCCGGCGTTCTCGCCCCCCGGCCTGGTCGAGGCGGTACAGGCCTTCGAACCGACCCACATCTTCGCCGCGCCCGCGCATATCGCGTCCTGCCTCGAAGCGGGGCTGCTCGCGGGCGACACGCTCGCCCCGGTGCGCTACTGCGTGGTCTCGGGCGCCAAGGCCGCGCCGGATTTCTATCGCCGGGCGCAGGCGGCGCTGGGGGGCGGCCGAATCGCCCAGCTCTGGGGGATGACCGAGTGCCAGTGCGGCATGTTCACCCGGCCCTGGGAGGATGCCGAGCGGGCGGCATGGGGCTGCGGACGGCCGAGCCCGGGAAACCGGGCCCGGGTGTGCGATGCCCACGACGCCCCGCTGCCGGCGGGCGAGGAGGGCGCGTTGCAGATCCGCGGCGCCTCGGTGTTCGACGGCTATCACCGCAACGACGAGGCCAACACGGCCGCGTTCACCGCCGATGGCTGGTACCGCACCGGCGACCGCGCGGTGATCGACGCGACCGGCGCGGTGTCGATCACCGGGCGCGAGAAGGACCTGATCAACCGCGGCGGCGTCAAGATCAACCCGGCCGATGTCGAGGAGGCGATCGACCGCCACCCGGATATCGTCCAGTCGGCGATCGTCCCCATGCCGGACCCGGTGCTGGGCGAGCGGGCGTGCTGCTTCGCCATCCCCCGCGACGGCGCGGCGCCCGGGCTCGGCGATCTCGCCGCCTGGCTCGAAGCCCAGGGGATCGCCCGGCTGAAATGGCCGGAGCGGCTGATCCTGGTCGACGACATGCCGCTGACCCCGACCCGGAAGGTGATCAAGGGGCGCCTGCGGATCCCCGATTGAAGACTGGAGCGCGCGATGGAGCCCGACCGGACGATCGACGTGGAGGCAGATGCGCGCGGGATCGCGACGATCGCGCTCGACCGCCCGGAGCGGCGCAACGCGATCGACCCCGCGATGATGGACGAGCTGCTGGCGGCGTTCGACCGCCTCGGCGCCGACGAGGGGGTGCGCGCCATCGTGCTCCGCGGCAACGGCAAGGTGTTCTCGGCCGGCGGCGACCTCAACTGGATGCGCGACACCCGGGGCGCCAGCGAGGACGAGGTGGCCCGTGACTCGGCGCGGCTGCAACGGGTCTACGCGGCGGCCGCCGCCTGCCCCAAAATGCTCGTCGGCCGGCTGCACGGCGCGGCGATGGCCGGCGCGCTCGGCCTGGTCGCGTGCTGCGACGTCGCCATCGCCGAAGCGGACACCAGGTTCTGCCTGTCGGAAGTCAGGCTCGGCCTCGCCCCCGGCATCATCGCGGGGTTCCTGCTGCCGAGGATCGGCGCGGGCTGGTTCCGCTACCTCGCGACCGGCGCGGTGGTGTTCGGGACCGATATGGCCGCGCGCGCGGGCCTGGTCCACGAGGTGGCGGCGGACGCCGCCGATCTCGACGCCCGGGTGGAGGCGCATTGCCGCCTGGCGCTCGCCGCCTCGCCGGAGGCGATCGCGGGCACCAAGCAGCTGGTCGCCGATCTCGGCTACGGGCCGGACCCGGCGCTGTTCGAGACCGGGCTCGGCTGGAACGTCCGGACCCGGATGTCGGACGCCGCCCAGGAGGGGATCGGTGCGTTCCTCGAACGCCGCAAGGCGCGCTGGGCGGTCGACGCCTAGCGGCCGGGATGCCACCATAGCGGCGTCGGGGAGGGAGGCATGTTCGTCAAACGGGCCTGGTACGTCGCGGCCACGGCCGCCGAAATCGGCCGCACCCCGCTCGCGCGCTCGGTGTGCGGCGAGCCCATCGTGTTCTTCCGCAGCGAGGACGGGACCGCTCGCGCGCTCGCCGATCGCTGCATCCACCGCCGCCTGCCGCTCTCCCGGGGCCGGCTGGCTGGCGACCGGCTGGTCTGCGGCTATCACGGCTTCGCCTACGACCCGGAGGGGCGGTGCGTCGCCGTGCCGGGGCAGGACCGGGTGCCGCGCCGCGCCGCCGTGCGCGCCTACCCGCTGGTGGAAAAATACGGCTGGATCTGGGTCTGGATGGGGGCGCCCGAGGCCGCCGATGCGTCGCTGTTGCCGGCGATGCCCGGGCTCGACGAGGACGGCTGGGTGCCGTTCCGCGACCGCCTCCATGTCCGGGCGCATTACCAGCTCCTGGTCGACAATCTGATCGACCTGTCGCACGAGACCTATGTGCACAGCTCCAGCATCGGCAACGACGCCGTCGCAGAGACGCCGATCGAGTCGCGCCGGGAGGGGAACGAGGTTTTCGTCGACCGCATCATGCGCGACATCCCGCCGCCGCCCTTTTTCGCCCGGGCGGCCGGGAGCGACGCCAATATCGACCGCTACCAGCTGGTCCATTTCCAGCCGCCCTGCTTCGTGCATGTCGAGGTGCGCGCGGTGCCGCCCGGGAACAACGACCCCAATGCCGGGGTGCGGTTCTTCGTGCTCGACTGCCTGACGCCCGAGACGGAGAGCACGACCAACTATTTCTGGGCGGTGTCGCGCAACTTCCGGCCGACCGACGGCGAATTCGGCGAATGGTGGCATCGTGTGGTCTGCGGCATCTTCGAGGAGGATCGCGCGATCCTCGAGGCGCAGCAGGCCTCCATCGAGGCGGACTCGAGCGGGGTGCGCACGGTCGACGTGGCGATCGACGGCGGCACCATCCTCGCCCGCCAGGTGGTCGACGGGCTGATCGCGGCGGAAAACGGCGGCTGACGGCCTAGCCGAACAGCGCCGCCGCCTCGTCCTCCAGCATGGGGCCGGTCACCGCCATCCCGCGCACGCCGCGTTCGGCGACCTCGTGGCAGCGCAGGTTCATCATCGGCGGCCCGCCTTCGCCGCGGATCTCGACCAGCCTCGGATGGGAAAGCCCGAAGACGATGCGCTCCAGCCCGGACCAGTAGCAGGCGACCGAGCACATCGCGCAGGGCTCGCAGCTCGTATAGAGCGTGTAGCCGCCGAGCGCCGGGCCCAATTTGCGGCTGGCTTCGCGGATCAGGTTGATCTCGGCATGGCCGGTCACGTCGCCGGTGGTGATCATGTCGTTCTCGGCTTCGAGAACGATCCCGCCCGCGGCGTCGACCAGCACCGAGCCGAAAGGCGGGTTGCCGTTCGCCGCCGCCCGCCGCGCCGCCGCGAAGGCCCGTCTCAGCCGTTCCTCTTCGCCCATCGCCTGTCACCTCCCTGTTGCGTCCGCGGACCCGGCCGCAGCAAACTGTCCGGCCGCCGCCCTGATCACCTCCGGAGAGCCGTGCATGAAATTCGGCCTGTTCTACCTGCCGACCTATTTACCCGAGACCCGCGACGCCCATACCCATTACCACAACATGGTGGAGCAGGTCGTCTACGCCGACCGCATCGGCATCGATTACGCCTGGATGGTGGAGCACCATTTCGTCCGCCACGGGGGCCTGCTGCCGGCGAACTACGCGTTCCTCTCCTACCTCGCGGGGCGGACCGGGCGGATCCGGCTCGGCACCGGGGCGACGATCCTGCCGCTGAACGACCCGGTGCGGGTGGCCGAGCAGGCCGCCGCGCTCGACCAGCTCTCCAAGGGCAGGTTCGATTTCGGCGTCGGGCGCGGCTTCATCCGCGACGAGTTCGACGCCTTCGGCGTCCCGATGAAGGAAAGCCGCGAGCGGGTCGAGCAGGGGGTCGCCCTGATCCGGCGGGCGTGGTCGGAGCCGACGCTCGAATTCGACGGCGGGTTCCGGCCCGCGATGACCGGACTGCCGATCCTGCCTCCGGTCTACCAGAAGCCGCACCCGCCGATCTGGGTCGCCTGCCTCCTGTCGCCCGAGAGCTTCGAATGGACCGCAAAAGAGGGGCACAACCTGCTCTACGTCGCCTATCACGTCGACCACGAGATCGCGGTCGAGCGCATCGGCTGGTACCGCGACGCGCTCAGGGACGCCGGGCGCAAGCTGGAGGATCACGAGATCTGCTGCGTCTACCACGCATATTTCCTGGCCGAGGGGGACGATTCCAGGCTGGCAGCGGCGGTGCACGGGCCGATGAGCGAATACGCCGACGCCGGGCTCGAAGCCACCCGCAACCCGGCCGACCCCGTGGCCTACAAGGGCTACGAGCAGCGCGACGCCGGCCAGCGGCGCTTCACCTTCGAGTCCTACTTCCCGGGGCGCGTCCTGATGGGCGGGCCGGAGCAGGCGATCGAGCGCATCCGGGTGCTGGCCGATATCGGCATCACCCAGATCGGCATGCTGGTCGATTTCGGCTCGCTGCCACAGGCCGGGATCATGCGTTCGCTGGAGATCTTCGGGAAGGAAGTCCTGCCCCATGTGAGGGATCTGTAGGGGCTCGGACTCCGCCGGCTAGGCGAGCCCCTTCTTCGCCAGCTCTTCCTTCGCCGAGGCGGTCTTCTCCAGCCCGTCGAGCCCCATGCCGCGCAGGACCGGCTCGGCCTTGGTGAACTGGATGTTGTCGTAGGGCACGACCTCGACGCGGTTGCCCCACGGATCGCGGAAATTCAGCCGGTTGCCGATCATCTCCGCGCCGAGCTCTTCCAGCGCCGCGCGGACCGTGCTGCGGTCGTCCACCACCAGCCCGAAATGGCGCTTGACGTCGGGCGAGCCGCCCTTGTTCAGGGTGAGCTGGATGAACTGGTCGCCCATGTCGATGAAGGCGTTGGTCTCGCCGCGCCCGCGCAGCTCGAACTCGAACACGGCGCCGTAGAAGGCGAGCGCCTCGTCGAGGTCGTCGACCTCGAGCACGACATGGTTGATGCCCATCACGCGGGCCTTGTTCCGGGTCTTGGCCATTGCGGCCTCCCTCGCTATCGCGGCGGCAGGCGGACCGCGCCGTCGAGTCGGATGGTCTCGCCGTTGAGCAGCGGGTTCTCCACGATGTGCTGGACGAGATGCGCGTATTCCTCGGGCAGGCCGAGACGCGCCGGGAACTGGGTGATCGAGAGCAGCCCCTCGCGCGCGGCCTCGGGCACGTTGTCGAACATCGGCGTCTCCAGGATGCCGGGCGCGATGGTCACGACGCGAACGCCCATGCGGGCGAATTCGCGCGCCGCCGGCAGCGTGATCGAGGCGATGGCGCCCTTGGACGCGGCATAGGCCGCCTGGCCGATCTGCCCGTCGAAGGCGGCGACCGAGGCGGTGTTGATGACGACCCCGCGCTCGCCCTCTTCGTTCGGATCGAGCTCCGACATGGCGGCGGCGGCGAGCCGCATGACGTTGAAGGTGCCGAACAGGTTGATGTCGACCACGCGGGTGAACGCTTCGAGCGGCATCGGGCCGCCGCGCCCGACGATGCGCCCGGCAACCCCGATACCGGCGCAGTTGACCACCACCCGGGGCACGCCCACGGCATCCGAGAGTTCGGCGAGCGCCGCCTCCACCGCGTCGGCGCCGGTGACATCGCAGCCCACCCCGGCGCCGCCGAGCTCCGCGCCGACGGCCTTCGCGCCGTCGCCGTTGAGATCCAGGATGCCGACCTTCGCCCCGAGCCCGGCCAGACGCCTGGCGCTCGCCGCGCCGAGGCCCGACGCCCCGCCGGTGACCAGCGCCGAAATGCCCGCGATGTCCATTCCCGTCCCCTTCCGCAGTACCGCCGTCAGTTTACACCGCCAGCCACGGCCCCTATAGCTGGCGCGAAACAACCGGGTCAATTGCGACGTGACGAAGTTCGAAAGCGACGTGCTGCGGTTCGAGCAGCGGGGGCCGGTCGCGATCCTCACCATCGATCGGGCGGAGAAGGGAAACGCGGTCGACACCCGGCTGATCCAGGACATCAACCGGTTCTTCCAGGCGGTCCCGGAGGAAGCGCGGGCGCTGGTGCTGTGCGGCGCGGGCCGGCATTTCTGCGCCGGGCTCGACCTGGCGGAGCACAAGGAGCGCGATCCGGTCGAGTCCTTCGAGACCTCGCGCTACTGGCACCGCACGCTCGACTTGGTGGAGTTCGGCAGGATCCCCGTGGTCGCCGCCATGCAGGGGGCGGTGATGGGGGGCGGGCTGGAGATCGCCGCCGCCACCCATGTGCGGGTCGCCGAGCCGAGCGCGATCTACCAGCTCCCCGAGGGCCAGCGCGGCATCTTCGTCGGCGGCGGGGCGACGGTGCGGGTCACGCGCATCATCGGCGCCGGGCGCACCACCGAGATGATGCTGACCGGACGCCGGGTCTCCGCCGAGGAAGGCCAGGCGCTCGGCCTGTCGCATTACTTGGTGGGCGAGGGCGAGGCGCTGGACAAGGCGATCGCGCTCGCCGAGACCATCGCCGGCAACGCGCCGATGGTGAACACGATGGCGATCGGCGCGATCGGCCGCATCGCCGACATGTCGCGGCAGGAAGGGCTGTTCACCGAATCGGTCGCCTCGGCCCTGACCCAGACCAGCACCGATGCGCGCGCCGGGATCGAGGCCTTCCTCGAACGGCGCAAGGCCAGGTTCGAGCGCGACTAGGACGAACCGGCGTCCTGCGTGCCCGGGCGCGCCTTTTCTATCCGGACCGCGAGCACTGCGCCGATCACCAGCGCGGCGCCGGCGAGTTGGAGCGGGGTCAGCACCTGGCCCAGGATCAGGAACCCGGCGGCGATGGTGAACACCGGCTCCAGGTTCATCAGCAGCGAGGCGCGGATCGAGCCGATCAGCGCGATCGCCCCGAAATAGCCCAGCATGGACACGGCGTAGAACAGCGGCAGCGTGACCAGCCCGGCCCAGCCCTTGGCGGTCTGGGGGAGCGCGACGTCGCCGGCGATCAGGCAGATCACGAGATAGATCAGCCCGGCGGAAATCTGCAGGTGAAAGGTGAACAGGCGGGGGTCCTGGGTGCGCATCACCCCGCCGCTCGCCACCGCGATGATCGACCATGAGATCGCCGCGCCGATGGCGAGCAGCGAGCCCCACAGATTGGACTCCTCTCCGGTCACGTCGAAGACCAGCATCAGGCCGGCGAAGGCGGCCACCAGCCCGACCACGATCGCCGGCGTGATCCGGTCCTGGCGGAAGGCGATGGCGATCAGGGCGACCAGGATCGGGTAGATGTAGAAGATGGCGAAGGTGACCCCGACCGCGATATGGGCGATCGAGGTGTACAGGCAATAGGCCTGGATCGCGGCGAGGCCGCCGAGGGCGAGCGAGATCAGGCGCTCGCGGCGCGGCAGGGTGAAGCCGGTGCCCGAAAAATACAGCAGCGGCAAGAAGACCAGCATCGCCCCGATATAGCGCGAGCTGATCGCCGCCAGCGGCTCGCCGCCGCCCTCGTAGGAGAACACCGCCGCTACCGTGGACGCGGTGAAGGTGAGCGCCGCGCCGACCGCGAGCGCGATGCCGACCAGCCCGCGCCGCCGGGCGGGGTCGTCGAGGATGCCGGTCAAGACGGGAAACCGGCGAGGCGCCCGGGGCGTCGACCTAGTTGAGCTTCAGGAGCTTCTTCGCGTTGTCGAGATAGAGCGCGCCGCGCTCGGCGTCGCTGACCTCGAGCCCGTCGAGGATGCGGATGGTCTCGCGGATATACATCGGCCCGCCCTCGGGATCGAACGGGCAGTCGGAGGCGAACAGGCACTTGTCGATGCCGAAGAAGGCGAGCCCGCAATCGGTCGCGGCATCCGAGCCGAAGGTGGCGGTGTCGGCATAGAACATCTTGAAATAGTCGACCGGGCGCTTCTTCATCGAGGCCAGCAGCGCCTCGTAGTCCTCGTCCGCCGTGCGCGTGCCGAGCTGGTCCCAGCCCGGCCCGACGCGGCCCTCGAAATAGGGGATCATCGCGCCCAGATGGTGCGAGATGATCTTGATGTCGGGCAGCTTGTCGAAAATGCCGGAAAACACGATCCGGGCCATCGCGGCGGAGGTCTCGTAGGGCCAGCCGAAGGTCCACCAGATCTCGTATTTCGACTTGTCCTCGGTCAGGTAGTCGGGGTGGTTGGCGGCGCGCGCCGGGTGCAGCCAGATCGGCAGATCGTGCCCCGCCATCTTCTCGAACAGCGGGTAGAACTCGGGCTCGTCGAGCGGCCGGTTGTTGACGTGGCTGAAGATCTGCACGCCGCACGCGCCGAGCTCGCCGATCGCGCGGTCGATCTCGTCCACCGTGGCGTCCATGTTGTTCATCGGCAGCGAGGCGATGAAGCTCGGGAAGCGGTCCGGGTAGCGCCGGCAGAGCTCCGCCATGCCGTCATTGGCGAGTCGGGCGAGCTCGGGCGTCCGCTCGGGGCCGGCGATGAACTCGATCGGCGGCATCGAGTTGGACAGGATCTGCTGGTACTCGCCGAACGAGTCCATCATCCGCAGCCGGGCGTCGACATCGTAGAGCACCGGGATGTTGAGCCAGCGCTTGATCGGCCCCTTGTTGGGGATGACCTCCTGCATCCGCTCGAAATACCTGACCGGAAAGATGTGGTTGTAGATGTCGAGCTTCATGGCGTACCCCCCGCTCTCCGCCGCGCCGCCGACGCGGCGCGCAACCCGCCGGCATTATGGCGGTGGCCCGGGGGGCTGCCAAGGAGCGGGCCCGGAGCGTCGCGCGACTTGACAGTTGCACCGCCCCCACCCAGCATGAAGGGACCGGTTCGCCTCCCGAGACCGGCAAGGCGGGCCGCCGGACAATTAAAGGGAGGAACGAGATGTTCAGGAAACGTTTGCTGCTCGGGGGTCTCTCCGTTCTTGCGGCTGTCGCGGTCTCGGCGCCCGCTCTCGCTCAGGCCCTCAAGCCGGTGAAGATCACGGCTCCGAGAAACAGCGTCTTCATCCTCAGCGCCATGGGCGCCAAGGACGCCGGCATCTACGAGAAGCACGGCATCGACCTGACCGTCGACCCCCGGCCGTTCCGCGGCCACACCGCGGGCCTGCCGGCCAAGGAGTGCATGGTCACCTACTATCCCGGCACCGCGGCGATCGCCCGCATCAACAAGGGGCTGGACTGGGTGATCATCGGCGGCGGGCTGACTGTGATGCAGGAGGTGATGGTCCGCAACGAGACCCCGTTCAAGGCGGTCCCCGACCTGCGCGGCAAGAAGTTCTCGAGCTGGTCGACCGGCGCCGGCGCCTTCAAGGCGACCCGGGCCGCGCTGCTCGACGCCTACGACCTCGATGTCCTCAAGGACACCGATTTCGTGCAGGCCGCCGCGCCGGCGCTGTTCAAGTTCCTGGAAGGCGGCAAGGTCGATTCGATGTTCAACATCTCCTCGTTGACCGTCGCCGCCCTGGCGCAGCCGGACAAGTACCGCTCGATCTTCTCGGCGAACGCCTACTGGAAGGAGAAAACCGGCTACCCGGTCGTCTGGTCGGCGCCGATCGTCGCCTGGCGCAGCTGGGTCGAGGAGGACCGCGACCGCGCCAAGCGTTTCGTCGCCGCCTCGCACGAATCCTGGGAGTGGCTGCGCAAGCCGGAGAACCTCGCCGCGGCGGTGAAATCGTATGGCCAGCTCGCGGCGGTGAAGAACCAGGCCCAGGCCGACGTGTACAAGCGCCTGATGGCGGATAAGCGGGTCTTCCTGACGGACTGGAACCAGAAGGTGATCGACTCGCAATGGGCGTTCCTCGAGATGGCCCAGAAGCGCGGCGTCATCGAAAAGGTGCCGGACAAGGCGAAGCACGGGCTGATCCTCGAATAGGGACGCCCTTTGGCGGGACTGACGCCGGGCCGGCTTCGGCCCGGCGCTTCCCGCCGCTTCAGCGCTCAAACAGGGGCCCGAGCGATTCGGGCGCCGCGTCGTTGCCGACGGCGCGCAGCGCCGACCAGAGAATGGTCTGGTTGGAGCTCAGCACCGGCCGTTCGGTCATCGCCGCGAGGGACTCGAGCGAGGCGAAGGTGGGGAGGTCGGTGGCGAGCAGCACCACTGCGTCCGAGTCGCCGGGATCGAGCCCCGCCACCAGGCCGCGCAGGCGCCCGGCCTCGACCCTCGGGACATCGGCCATCCGGCTTATGTCGAGGGTCGCATCGTCGGAGACCGCGAAGCCGTGCGCGGCGAAGAACGGCGGCGCCAGCGCGTGGATCGCCGCCGGGTAGGGCGTCCCCAGCGCGAAACGGCGGATTCCCAGCCGCGCCAGCGCATCGCGCAGCGCCGTCCAGGCCGAGATGCACCGGCAGCCGCAGCGCGCGGCGATCTCCGCGGTGCGCGCCTCGTTCCAGCCGGGCTCCATGATGAAACTCGTCACCATGTCGGCATAGACGATCGCGTCGACCCCGGTCGCCGCGAGCTCGTCGACCGCGCGGTCGACATTCTCCTCCATCGCGTGCACCGCCGCGGGCGTCAGCTCGCCTCTGGCGAGGATTCGGGTGGCGTAGAGCGCGACCCCTTCGGGCAGGACCGACCACAGCTCCGGTTCCAGCACGCCGTTATTGGCCGGCACGATGAGCCCGATCCGTCCCGCTTCTCCGAACATCGCTCAGCTCCAGTCCACCGCGCCGCGCCGCAGCCAGCGCCCCTGCGGCGCGCCGCCGACAGGGCGCCCGTCCTCCGCGATCACCCGGCCGCGCAGCACGGTGAGCGCCGGCCAGCCGGTGAGCGCCATCCCCTCGAAGGGGGAACGCGCCGCCCGCGAGCGGATGACGCCGCCATCGACGGTTCGCGCGAGCGCGGGGTCGACCAGGACCAGGTCGCCGTCCGCGCCGATTGCGAGCCGCCCCTTGCGGTCGGCGATCCCGAACAGCCGGGCGGGCGCCGCGCACAGCGCCGCCGCGACGCGGGTCCACGGGATCTCGCCGGCGGCGGCGAGATCGGCCACCGCCGGCACGATCGTGTCTAGCCCGGGCGTGCCTCCGGGCACTTCCCAGGGCGACGGCCGGTCCTTCTCGACGGCGGCGTGCGGCGCGTGGTCGGAGGCGACGAAATCGGCCGCGCCCGATGCCAGCGCCGCCCGCGCGGCCGCACAATCGTCCCGGCTTCGCAGCGGCGGCACCATCAGCGCGAACGGCCCGTGGCGGTCGACCGCGCCGTCATCGAGGCGGAGGTGATGCGGGGTGACCTCGGCGGCGACGGCAAGGCCGGGGTCGTCCCGGCGGGCGGCCTCGATCATGGCGAAGCCCCGGGCGGTGCAGACCTGCCGCGCGACGATCCTGGCGCCCGTCGCGCGCGCGACCTCGATCAGCCGGGCGAGCCCCATCGCCTCGCCGAGCGGGGCGCGCGCCTCGGCGAAGGCGGCGAAGTCGGTGCGCCCGGAAAGCCGTTCCAGCGCGGCGGCGACCATCGACCGCTCGCCGGTATAGACGCCGATCACGCCGCCGCAGGAGGCGACCGCCTCGGCCGCCCGGGCGAGGCCGTCGCGGTCGAGCAGCATCGATGCCGGGGCGTCCGACAGCAGCGCCTCGAAAGAGGTCACGCCCAGATCCCAGAGCGCGGGCAGGTCGGCGATATTGTCGCGCGTGACCCCGGCCTGGACGGTGAAGTCGACCAGGCTCGCCCCCTCCCCCGCTTCGCGCATCGCCGCGATGCCTGCCGCCGTATCGGCCGGCGGGTCGGTGTTCGGCATGCACATCACCGTGGTCACCCCGCCGCAGGCGGCGGCGAGCGTGCCGGTCGCGAAACTCTCCTTGTGCGGATAGCCGGGGTCGCGCATGTGCACATGGGCGTCGACGAAGCCGGGGAACAGGAGCCGCCCGCCCGCGTCGATGACGCTGTCCGCCTGCGGCCGGGCGTCCGCATCGACCAGGGAAGCGATGCGCCCGTCGTCGCCGACGACGATGCCGCCCGGCCGTTCCCAAGCCTCGGTCACCAGACGCGCGCCATGTATCGCGAGCAATGCCATCTCTCTGCCGGACTATGCCACAGCCGGCGCGCGTTGACCCGGGACCGCGCGGGCGATATCGGTGGGACGGGGAGATTGGCCGGTGCAGCTCCGAATCCTGACCGAGAACGACGTCCGGTCGCTGATCGACATGGATGCGGCGATTCCGATCCAGGAGGAAGCCTTCGCCCGGCTCGCCGCCGGCGAGAGCGTCGAGGGGTTGCGCAGCTTCGTGGTCTCCGAGACCCCGCCCGGCGTCGCCATCTTCAACCCGTGCTTTCTCAGGAACGGCGGCGGCTACGGGGTCAAGGTGGTCTCCGACTTCTTCGGCAACGGCGCGCGGGGGGCCGCCCGGATGTCGGCCCTGGTGACCCTGTTCGACGGCGAGACCGGCCATCCGCGGACGGTGATGGAGGGCGGCTACCTGACCGATCTCAGGACCGGGGCGGGCACCGGCGCCGCCGCGCGCCGCCTCGCCCGGGCCGATTCCCGCGTCGTCGCCCTGGTGGGCGCCGGACGGGTCGCGCGCAACCAGCTCCGCGCGCTGGCACGGACTTTCGCCATCGAGCGCGTGTCGATCGCGGGCCGCAGCGAGGCCCGCGCCCGCGCCTTCGCCGAGGAGGTCCGGGACGAGGACGGCCTGCCGGACGACGTTGTCCTGGCCCGCTCGGCCACAGAGGCGGTGCGCGAGGCCGATATCGTCGTCGCGGCGACGACGGCCTCGGAACCCGTGATATTCGGCCGCGACCTCCGCCCGGGCAGCTTCGTCGCCGCGGCCGGCGCAAATGTCGCGACCGCCCGCGAGGTCGACACCGAGACCGTGCGCCGCGCCGCCCGGCTCGCGATCGACAGCCCGGCCGAGAGCCTGGCCAATGCCGGCGACCTCGCGATCCCGATCGCCGAAGGTGCGATCCGGGAGGCGGACGTGGCCGGGATCGCCGACATCGTCGCCGGCACCCGGCCGGGGCGCGAGACGGCGGACGAGATCGCCTATTACAAGTCGATCGGGCTGCCGATCCAGGATCTGGTCACCGCGCAGCATATCGAGCGCCGCGCGATCGCCGCCGGCGCCGGGACGGTGATCGAGATGGGCGGCGACCATGACTGACCGCCGGGGCATGGATCCCGAGGCCCTGGCCTGCACCGCTTGCGGCGAGACCCACCCGCTCGACGCGTTCGACCGGGCCTGCGGCGCCTGCGCCGAGGCGGGCGTGACGGCGAATCTCGGCGTGGTCTACGACGAAGCCGCGCCGCCCCGCCGGGACGCCATTCCGGCGCGACCGGCCACGCTCTGGCGCTTCGCGGACGCGCTGCCGCTCGCGGCCGAAGACGCGGTGAGCCTGGGAGAGGGGATGACCCCCCTGGTCCCGGTCGCCTCGCCGCATTGCGGGGCGCTCTGGGTCAAGGACGAGACCCGCAATCCGAGCTGGTCGTTCAAGGACCGGCTGGCGAGCGTCGCGGTCTCCTGGGCGAAGAAGATCGGTGCCGAGGTCGTCGCCACCTCGTCGTCGGGCAATGCCGGGGCGGCGGCGGCGTCCTATGCCGCGCGCGCGGGCCTCCCCTGCGTGGTGCTCACCTTCCGGGGCGCCGCCGGGCCGATGGTCGAACAGATCCGCGCGGCCGGCGCGATGGTCCTCGAATGCGCGCAAAAGGAGGATCGCTGGCGCATCCTGTCGCAGGCGGTCAAAGCGTTCGGCTGGTTCCCGACCTCGCCCTTCTTCGGCCCGGCGGCGGGCAGCAACCCGATCGGCATCGAGGGCTACAAGACCCTGGCCTACGAGATCGCCGAGGGGCTCGGCTGGCGGACGCCGGACTGGTGCGTGCTGCCGGTGTGCTACGGCGATGCGCTGTTCGGGCTGTGGAAGGGGTTCGACGAGATGCGGCGCTGGGGCTGGACCGAAGGGATGCCGCGGCTGGTCGCGGCCGAGGTGTCGGGCTCGCTCGCTGCCGGGCTGGCGGGCGGGGAGCCGATGCCGCCGGCGGTCGCGCGGGAAGCCGACTCGATCGCGATCTCGATCGACATTCCGCGCAGCACCGCCCAGGCGCTGCTCGCGCTGCGCCGGACCGACGGGCTCGCGGTCGCGCTCGACGACGCGGAAATCGCCGCCGCGCAGGCCGCGCTCGCGCGCCGCGAGGGGCTGTTCGTCGAGGCCTCCTCGGCCGCCGCCTTCGCGGCCATCGAACGCCTCGGCGCCGCCGGCGCGTTCGGCGGCGACACCGTTGTGGCAATCGCCACCGCGTCCGGGCTGAAGGATGCCGGCTCCTCCCCCGCGGCGCCGCTGCCCGGGGCCGGGGCGGATCTCGACGGCCTCCGGCGCGCGCTCGGGGAGAGCTACGGTTTCGATGTCTGAGCTCGGCGTCTCGCTGGACTGTTTTTCGCCGGCGGGCGAGATCGCCGCGCAGGCCCGCGCGGCCGAGGCGGGCGGGGCGAAGACGCTGTGGATCGCGACCCATCTGTTCCTGCGCGATCCGGTGGCGCTGGCCGGCGCCGCGCTGGCGGCAACGGAACGGCTCGAGGTCGCGCTGATGGCGTTGAGCCCGTTCTCGATCCACCCGGTCTATGCGGCGATGACGGCGGCGACACTCGACGAGCTCCATCCCGGAAGGGTGGTGCTCTCGCTCGGCGTCGGCGCGCCGGGCGACCTCGCCGCCGCCGGGATCGCCGCCGAGCGCCCCCTCGCGCGGCTTTCCGAGGCGATCGGGATCTGCCGCCGGTTGTATGCGGGGGAGACCCTGGACCACGAAGGCGCGGTCTACCGGCTGGGCGGGCGCGGGCTGATCAACGCGCCGCGCGACATCCCGATCGTGCTCGCCGCATCGGGGCCGCGCATGCTGGCGCTGGCCGGGCGGGCGGCGGACGGCGTGCTGCTGTCGACCACGGTCTCGGTCCCGTTCCTGCGCCAGTGCATCGCGAGGCTCGGCGGGAGCCGGACGGCGCGCTACGGCCAGGTCTATACCCGGATCGGCGAGGCCCCGGGCGAGTTGAAGCGGGCGCTCGGCTTCGTGCTGAGGGGCGCCCATCACCGGGCCAATCTGGATGCCGCCGGCGTCGCGCTCGACCAGGACGCGCTGCGTACCGCGTATGCGGCCGAGGACTGGGCGGCGGTGGAGCGGATGATCGGCCCGGAGGTGCTTGCCGCCCACGCCGCCTGCGGCACGGTGGCGGCGGTGCGGGCGCGGATCGCCGAATACCGCGACGCCGGCCTCGACCAGGTCATCGTCGCCGGCGTCACCGAGGCGGAGGAAATCGCCCGCATGCTGCGCGCCATCGGGTGATGCTCTAGTCTCCGGAATCTCTGGGAGCGATGACATGACGACGCAAGACCTGGTCCTCTGGGGCGCCGGCACCAACCGGACCCACCGCACGCTGTGGCTCGCCGAAGAGCTCGGGCTCGACTACCAGCACCGCCCGATCGGCCCGCGCACCGGCGAGACCAAGACCGAGGAATTCCTGGCGATCAACCCGCGCCACAAGATCCCGGCGATCGTCCACGGCGATGTCTGCCTGACCGAGAGCGCCGCGATCATGAGCTACATGACCGAGACCTTCGCGGTGCCGGACCATTTCTACGTCCCCGAAGACGCGCTGGGGCGGGCGCGGCTGCTCGAGTGGTGCTTCTTCACCATGAGCGAGCTCGACGCCAACGCGATCTACAACATCCGGCGCCACGGCGACCTGGTCCAGGAATACGGCGCCTCCCCGGTCGCGGTGCGCGCGGCGATCGAGTATTTCGACCACCAGCTCGCCTGCATGGAGCAAACGATCGCCGAAGCGGGCCGGTTCCTGATGGGCGACAGGATCAGCATCGCCGACATCCTCTTCATGTCCTGCCTCGACGCCGCCCAGCGCTACGAGCTCGCCCTGCCGGAATTCCTGCGCGACTACCGTCTTCGCATGCGGGCGCGCCCGGCCTATGCCGAGACCTACCCGCGCAACTATGGCGGGCGCGCGGCGCCGGAGGTCTGAGCCGTGCCGGGTCCGCTCGACGGGGTGCGCGTCCTCGACCTGACGACCATGGTCTCGGGCCCGGTGGCGACCATGATGCTTGCCGACCAGGGCGCCGACGTGATCAAGATCGAATCGCCCGCCGGCGACGTCATGCGGCAATTCGGCCTCGCCCATCGCGGCATGTCGGCCTCGTTCCTGTCCTGCAACCGCTCGAAACGCTCGCTCTGCGTCGACCTCAAGACCGAAGACGGGCTCGCCATCGTCCGCAGGCTGGCGGCCACCGCCGACGTGCTGGTGCAGAACTTCCGCCCCGGCGCGATCGAGCGCATGGGGCTCGGCGAGGAGGTGGTCCGCGAACTCAGGCCGGACATCATCTTCGTCTCGATCAGCGGGTTCGGCGAGACTGGGCCCTACGCGCATCAGCGGGTCTACGACCCGGTCATCCAGGCGCTCTGCGGACTGTGCGACATCCAGGCCGACAACGAGACCGGGCGCCCGCACATGGTGCGGACCATCGTCCCTGACAAGACGACATCGGTGACCGCGGCGCAGGCGATCACGGCGGCGCTGTTCGCGCGCGAACGGACCGGCAAGGGCCAGCACATCCGGCTCGCCATGCTCGATACCATGGTCGCCTATCTGTGGCCCGAGGCGTGCTCGCCGCTCACCTTCCTCGACAACGAGCAGGACCCGGCGGGCCAGCAGGCCGGGCCCGACCTGATCTTCGCGACCGCGGACGGCTATATCACCGCCGGCGCCGTCACCGACGCGGAATGGGCCGGGATGTGCCGCGCCTTCGGCCGCGAGGAGCTGATCGAGGACCCGCGCTTCGGCACCGCCGCCGCGCGCGTCCACAACCGGGCCGAGCGCCGCACCATCATGAACCGGGAGATCGCCAAGTGGCCGACGGCGGAAATCCTCGCCCGGCTCGACCGCGAGACCGTTCCCGCCGCCCCGGTGCTCACGCGCGTGGACGTGATCGGGGACGCCCAGGTGATCGAGAACGCCATCCTGGAGGTCCGCGACGATGCCGAGCTCGGCCCGGTGCGCCAGCCCCGCCCGGCCGCGCGTTTCACCGAAACCCCGGCCGAGATCCGCTCAATGGCGCCCCGGCTCGGCGCCGACAACGCGGCGATCCTCGGAGAGCTCGGCTACGACGAGGCGGAGGTCGCGCGCCTCGCCGGGACCGGCGTGGTGCACCGCCGGGAGCGCGAGGCGGGTTAGCCGGGATCAGGCCCCGTCTAGCCCGGGCCGCGCGCGGTGATCGGGCGGACCGCGACGGAAACCGTGATCCTGCCCGCCTTCTCGAAGGCGAGGGTGAGCGGGAACGTGCCGCCCTGCTTCAGCTTGCCGGTCAGGCCGATCAGCATCACGTGGCGACCGCCAGGCTTCAATTCGGCGGCCGCGTTGCCGGGGACGGGGACGGCGTCGATCCGGCGCATGCGCATCACCCCGTCCCGCATCTCGTGGCTGTGCAGCTCGACGCGCGCGGCGACGGGTGAGGAGACGCCGGTGAGCCGGTCCGCTTCCGCCCCGGCATTGACGATCCGGAGATAGGCCGCATCCGCCCTCGCGCCGGGCGCGATGCGCGCCCAGGGCGCTTCGACCGTCAGGGCGCCGAGCTTGTTCTGGGCATGCGGCGCGGAGACGGGAAGAAGGGCGAACAGGCAGGCCGCCGCAACGGCAGCCGGAGCCCGCGGGAACTTCAACATGGCGCACCCACGGGTCCCAGGCGCCGGTCTCAACCGCCCGCCGCCTCGATCAGCGCCCTGAGCCTGGGCGGAGTCATCGGATAGTCGGAGACCCTGATGCCGAAGGGCGAGAGCGCGTCCTCGACCGCGGCGACGATGGCGGCGGCGGCCGGTACGGTGCCGCATTCGCCGACCCCCTTGACGCCCAGCGGGTTGATCGGCGACGGGGTCTCCTCGTAGCGCAGGTCGAGCCGGGTGAGCTCGGCCGCGCCCGGCATGACGTAGTCGGCGAGCGTGGTGGTGAGCGGCTGGCCGGCATCGTCGTAGCCCATCCACTCATAGAGCGCGTTGCCGATCCCGTGCACCACCCCGCCGGTCACCTGGCCGTCGACCAGCATCGGGTTCACGATCCGCCCGCAATCGCTGACCACGACGTAGTTGAGGAATTCGACCGCCCCGGTCTCGATGTCGACCTCGACCTCGACGGCGTGGACGCCGTTGGAGTAGGTGAGCCCGGACGGCTTGAAGTTGACATTGGCCTCGAGCCCGGCCTCGATACCCTCGGGCAGCGAATAGCCGGGGACGCCGGAGGCCGCCTCGGCGATCTCGGCGAGCGGCACGGCGAGGTCGGGTGCGCCCGCGACGCGGACGGAGCCGTCGACGATCTCCAGATCCTCGGGCGCCGCCTCCAGCATGTGCGCGGCGAGCCTGACCACCTTGTCGCGCACCTCGCCCGCCGCGATATGCACCGACGAGCCGGCGGTGACGGTCTGGCGGCTCGCGAACCCGCCGAGCCCGAGCGCGACGGTGCCGGTGTCGCCGCAGACGACGTCGATCTCTTCCGGCGCCACGCCGAGGGCCTCGCCGGCGATCTGGGCCAGAATGGTCTTGATCCCCTGGCCGATGGCGAGCGCGCCGGTGAACACCCGCACCCGGCCCGAACGGTCGATCCGCACGATGCCCGACTCGAACGGGCCGCGCCCGGTCCCCTTGAGCCCGTTGGCGATGCCGAGGCCGAGATAGCGCCCGTCTTCGCGGGCGGCGCGCTGGCGTTCCGCGAAGCCCGCCCGGTCGACCGCTTCCAGCGCGATCGCCTGGCACTTTGGAAAATCGCCGCTATCGGCCTTGACCGGCGTCCCGGCGCGGGTCTTGAGCGGCATCTCGTAGGGCATCGCCTCGGGCGGAATCAGGTTGCGCCGGCGGATCTCGCCGCGGTCCATGCCGAGCCCGTTGGCGGCGCGGTCGAGCATGCGCTCGATGATGTAGTTGCCCTCCGGGTAGCCCGCGCCGCGCACCGGCATGGAGGCAACGGCGTTGGTCTCGACCACCCGGACCGTCAAGTCGTAGCTCGGGACGATATAGGCGCCGGGAACCGAGGTGGAGGCGTTGTAGGCGAGGTTGATGCCCTGCGGGGTGTAAGCGCCCTGGTCCTGCAGCATGGTGCCGCGGATGCCGAGCACCGCGCCGTCCGCCGCCACGGCGATCTCCATCTCCCAGTACTGCTCGCGCTCCTGGATCGAGCCGGTGAAGTGCTCGCGCCGGTCCTCGATCCACTTGACCGGGCGGCCGAGCAGAAGCGCGGCCAGCGCGACCACGAGCTCCTCGTTGTAGAGCAGGTACTTGCAGCCGAACCCGCCGCCGACATCGGGGGCGACGACGCGGATGCGGCTCTCGTCGGCGCCCAGCATCCGGACCAGCCCGGCGCGCGCCTCGTGCGACATCTGGGTCGACATCCAGATCGTGGTCCGGCCCTCGACCGCGTCGTGGCGGGCGACCGCCCCCCTGCCCTCGATCGAATGCGCCGAGCCGCGGTGCTGGACAAAGCTCTCCTTCGCCACATGGGCGGCGCGCGCGAAGGCGGCGTCGCAGTCGCCGTAGGACTGGCCGAATTCGAGCAGAACATTGCTCTCCCGCCCGTTGCGGACGAGCGGCGCATCCTCGCGCGCCGCCGCGCGGCAGCCCGCCACCGACGGCAGGGGCTGGTAGTCGACCTCGACCAGCGCGGCGGCGTCTTCCGCGAGATAGCGGCTGTCGGCGAAGACGACGGCCACCGCCTCGCCGACATGGCTCACCTCGTCGGAGGCGAGAACGAAGGGGGTGACGTCGTCGGGAATCAGGTCGGTCTTGAAGCCGAGCGGCATCCGCCGCCGGGTCAGATGCGGGCGGATGTCGTCCCAGCCAAAGACCGCATGCACCCCGTCCGCGCGCCTTGCGGCGGCCCCGTCGATGCCTTCGATGCGGGCATGCGGGTGCGGGCTGCGGACGAAGGCCGCGTGCAGCATGCCGGGCATGCGGATGTCGTCGACGAACTGCCCGCGCCCGCGCAGCAGCGCCGGATCCTCGATCCGGCGGACCCGCTCTCCGATCTGGCGCAAGGGTTCAGGCGCTCTTCAGATGGGCGTCGCGGCGCTGGAACAGCTCCTCGTCGGCATAGCCCATGGTCTCCGGCCTGCCGCGCCCCAGCATGACCTGGAAATAGACCGGCTCCAGGCTGTCGTTGACGTAGCCGTGCACCACGCCGGGCGGGCAGGCGGCGCATTCCCACGGACCGAGACGCTTCTCGATCCGCTCGCCGGTCGCCTCGTCGTCGAAGAACACGGTGAGGTGGCCCTGGAGCACGAAGAAGATCTCTTCGACCTCATGGGTGTGGGCCGCGTTTCCCTGGCCGGGCTCGACATACATGATCGACAGGGTGAAGCCGCGCGCCGGGATCGCTTCCGCGTCGTCGTGCTTGCCCGACCCGCCGGGGCCGATGAAGCGGTGCTGGGCGCGCTTGTAGCCCTCGACCCTGGCGTCCTCGAAGGCGGCCCAGTCCGGCGTGATGTCCCGGAAGGCGCGGGTGTAGCGTTCGGCGATCTGGTTCAACGGAACGCCCACCAGCTCGGGCGGGCGGTCGTGCCGGGCAATCGTCATCGGAAGCTCCTCGCGGTCTCGGGCGATGATGGCACCGGCGGCGGCGGCGGACAATGGCCGCGGGGCGCGAGCTTGTACCGGAAGCGGCCGATTGATACCGTCTTGGCGGGACGGAAACGGAGGAGACGATATCGTGAAGGACGAGAAGATTCGGAAGGCCCCGACACGGCGGTCGTTCCTTGCTAGCACCACCGGTCTCGGGCTGATCCTGGCGACCGGCACGGCGCCCGCGTTCATCCGCGAGGCCGGCGCGTCCAAGATGCGCAAGGTCACGTTCATGCTGCCCTGGCTGTTCGTCGGCGGGCATGCGTTCGAGTTCGTGGCGCAGAAGCAGGGCTGGAAGAAGCGTGGCCTCGACGTCGCGATCACCCGCGGGTACGGGTCGGGCGCGGCGTGCAAGACGATCTCGGCCGGCAAGGCGATGTTCGGCGAGGCGAGCTACGGCGTGATGGTCAACACCGTCTCGAAGGGGCTCGATGTCGTCGCGATCGGCGCCAAGCTGCAACGCAGCCCGATCGCGATCTCGTGCCGGAGCGATTCCGGCATCAAGACCGTGAAGGATCTCGAAGGCAAGCGCCTCGTCCAGGCGGCGGCATCGGGCGATACGGTGATGCTGCCGGGCTTCGTGCGGGCCGCGGGGATCGACGGTTCGAAGGTCAATCAGATCATCGTGCATCCGAGCAAGCTGATCTCGACGGTGGTCAACAAGCAGGCCGAGTGCACCGGCAGCTACTACGTGTCCAACGCGGCGACGCTGGAGCAGAAGACCCCGTCGGTGCATTTCATGTATGCCGATTTCGGCCTCCAGACCCTGGATCTGGGACTGATCACCCGCTCCGACATGATCAAGAAGGATCCGGACCTGGTGCAGGCGATGGTCGACGGCGCGATGGAGGGGCTCAAGCTGCAGATCCTCGACTCGGGCGCGGCGCTCGACATCATGATCGCGGCCAAGCCCGAGCTGAAGACCCGCGAACGCAGCCTGCTGCTGACCCAGGCCGGCAACACCAACGCGCTCTGCCTCGGCCCGGCGGTGAAGGATCACGGGCTCGGCCACATGCTCCCCGACGACCAGACGCGCACGCGCGACGTGGTCATCAAGTACATGGAAGCCAAGAACGTCCCGCCGGTCGACAAGCTGTTCGACAACCGATTCGCGGGCAACATCAAGATGTCGGCGGCCGAATGGGACAAGGCGGTCGCGACCAACGCCAAATACAATCCGGGCAAGGCCTGATCGACGCCCGGCCGGCGACCTGGCGGCTGGGCAGCAACAACCAGACCGGCCCCGGCCCGCCCTTCGGGGCGGGCCGGGATAGGGGGTTCATGGCCGAGAATTCAGTCCACGTCCAGATCGCCGCGCTGCGCAAGATCTACCAGACCCGACGCGAAGAGATCGAAGCCATCCACAATGTCGACATGGCCGTCAGCGAGGGCGAGTTCGTGTCGATCCTGGGCCCCAGCGGCTGCGGCAAGTCGACGCTTCTGATGGCGGTCGGCGGGCTTCTGCCGATCAGCGGGGGCTCGATCGAGATCGACCGGGACGCGGTGACCGGGCCGAGGCGCGACACCGGCGTGGTGTTCCAGTCGCCGGTGCTGATGCCGTGGCGGACCATCGAGAAGAACGTGCTGTTCCCGATCGAGAGCCTCGGGCTCCGCGTCGCCGACTACCGGGACGGGGCCGCCGCGCTGCTGGAGATGACCGGGCTCGGCGGCTTCGCGCACAACTTCCCGAGCGAGCTGTCGGGCGGGATGCAGCAGCGGGTGGCGATCTGCCGCGCGCTGATCCACAACCCGACGCTGTTGCTGATGGACGAGCCGTTCAGCGCGCTGGACGCCATCACCCGCGACGCCATGAACCAGGAGCTGCTGAGGATCTGGCAGGAGTTCCAGAAGACGGTGCTGTTCGTCACCCACTCGATCCGCGAGGCCGTGTTCCTGTCCGACCGCGTCTTCGTGATGTCGCCGCGACCCGCGGTCATCAGCAAGATCGTCGAGATCGACCTGCCGCGGCCGCGCACGCTGGAGATCGAGGAGACGCCGGAATTCAACGTCTATGTCGCCGAGCTGCGCAAGGCGATCGAGGGCTAGGCCATGGCACGAGCCGACGAGAACAGCATCCCCGCACAGATCGCGACCCAGGCGGTCAACCTGGCCCCGGCGACGGTGATCTCGATCGCGATCCTGGTGCTGTGGCAGGTGATCGTGGTGGTGTTGAAGATCCCCGAGGCGATCCTGCCGACGCCGACCCGCATCTTCGGCGTGATGGTCGAACGCCGCGAGCTCCTCTTGCAGCACACCTGGCCGACGGCGCTGCAATGCATATACGGCTTCCTGCTCGCCGTCGCGGTGGGCGTCGGGCTGGGCATAGCGATCGCCTTCTCGCGGCTGTTCCGCACCGGGGTCTACCCGCTGGTGATCGCCTTCCAGGTGGTGCCCAAGGTGGCGCTCGCGCCGCTGTTCATCGTCTGGTTCGGGCTCGGCACCACGTCGCGGATCCTGCTGGCCTTCGTGATCGCCTTCTTCCCGATGGTGGTCAACACCTTCGCCGGCATCCAGAGCACCGACCCGGTGATGATCCGCATGGCGCGCTCGTTCAGCGCCAGCCGCTGGACCATCTTCTCCAAGATCGAGTTCCCCACCGCGCTGCCCTATATCTTCTCCGGGCTCAAGATCGGCATCACCTTTGCGGTGATCGGCATCATCGTCGCCGAGTTCGTCACCGCGCAGGAAGGGCTCGGCTATCTCATCGTCTTCTCGGAAGGCAATGTGGACACGCCGATGCTGATGGCGGCGATCTTCGTCTTGAGCGTCGTCGGCGTGATCCTCTATGCGCTGATCGTGCTGCTGGAGAAGCTGGTGATCCGCTGGGACGTGGGCCAGAAGCTGTAACGGGAAGAGCCGCTTGAAACCGCCGCGCTTCGACTACCACGCGCCCGAGAGCCTCGAAGAAGCCCTCGACCTGCTGGCCGATAGCGGGCCCGACGCCAGGATTCTCGCCGGCGGTCAGAGCCTGGTGCCGGTGCTCAACTTCCGCCTCGCCCGGCCGGGCGTGCTGATCGACATCAACCGGGTGACGGGGATTGCCGGGATCGGGGATGCGGGCGACCGGCTGACCATCGGCGCGATGACCCGCCAGCGCGAGATCGAGGTCTCGGAGACCGTCGCGCGCGCGGCGCCGCTGCTGCACGAGGCGACCGGCCATGTCGCGCATCTGCCGATCCGCAGCCGCGGCACGATCGGCGGCAGCATGGCCAACGCCGACCCGGCGGCGGAGGACCCCGCGGTCGCCGCCGCGCTGGAGGCGACGATGGTCTGCCGGTCGCGCCGCGGAGAGCGCCGCATCGCCGCCGCCGGGTTCTTCGTCGACGTGCTGACCACCGCGCTGGAGCCGGACGAGATGCTGGTCGCCGTCGAGATCCCCAAGATCCCCGCGGGCGCCGGCGCGGCGTTCGCCGAGATCAGCCGCCGCGACGGCGATTTCGCGCTCGCCGGCGTCGCCGCGCAGATCGCGCTGGCGAACGGCCGGGTGAGCGATGCCAGGATCTCCGCCTGCGGCCTCGGCCCGGCGCCGGTCCGGTTCCGCGAGGCCGAGGAGATTTTGCTCGACGGCGCCTGCGAGCCGGCGGCGATCGCGGCGGCCGCCGCTTCCGTCGCCGCCGCCTGCGACCCGCATGGCGACGTGCATGCGAGCGCGGCCTATCGCCGCCAGCTCGCCGAAGCGATGACCCGGCGCGCGCTGGCGAGCGCGCGGGAACGGGCGGGAGGCAGCGCATGAGCGACACCCGGTCCGTGACCGTCACGGTCAACGGCGAGCGCCGGACGGGCGAGGCCGAGCCGCGCCTGCTGCTGAGCGACTTCCTGCGCGAGACCCTCGGGCTCACGGGCACCCATGTCGGCTGCGAGCACGGCATCTGCGGCGCCTGCACGGTCCATGTGGACGGCGAGGCGGTGCGGTCCTGCCTGATGTTCGCGGTCCAGGCCGAGGGCGCCGAGATCGCCACCGTCGAGGGGCTGGCCGACGGCGAGACCCTGCACCGGTTGCAGCAGCTGTTCTCCAAGCACCGGGCGCTGCAATGCGGGTTCTGCACGCCGGGCATGCTGATGACCGCGCTCGACCTGGTCCGCCACCGGCCGGACATGACCGAGGCGGAGATCCGCTCGGGCATGGCGGCGGTGCTCTGCCGCTGCACCGGCTACGAGGGCATCGTCCATGCCGTCGCCGAATACGCCAGCGGAGGCGAAGCATGACCGCGACCTCCCCGGACGGTTATATCGGACGCTCGGTCCCGCGCCGCGAGGACCGGCGGCTGCTGCTCGGCCAGGGCGCCTATGTCGCCGATCTGGTGCTGCCGGGGATGGTGCATGCGGCGTTCGCGCGGAGCCAGCTGGCGCATGCCCGCATCGCCGCCATCGACCTCGCCCGGGCCGCCGCCGAGCCCGGGGTCGCCTTCGCGCTCGATGGCGCCGCGCTGGCGCGCGAGATGCCGCCGATCGGCGGCATGCAGGTGACCGCGCCCAAAGGCTGGGCGGAGCGGGTCGAGCACCGGATAGGCCTGCCGCCGCAGAACCTGATGGCGAGCGACCGGGTGCGCTATGTCGGCGAGGCGTTCGCCGTGGTCTGCGCCGACAGCCGGTACACGGCGGAGGACGCGATCGAGGCGATCGACGTCGAGTTCGAGCCCCTGCCGGCGGTGGTCGACCCGGAGACGGCGAAGGAGGGCGAGATCCTCCACCCCGATATCGGCAGCAACGCGGTCGCCGAGCTCCATGTCGAGAAGGGCGACGTGGCGCGCGCGATGGCGGCGGCGCCGCACCGCATCCGGCGGCGCTTCCGCCACCACCGCTACGCCGCGATGCCGCTCGAATGCCGCGGCGTCGCCGCCGAATACGACCGGCGGACCGACTCGCTCACCGTCTGGTCGTCGACCCAGGTGGTCCACTGGGTGCGCAAGGAGCTCGCCGCGGCTCTCGGCATGGCGGAGGAGAAGGTCCGCGTGCTGGCCCCCGATGTCGGCGGCGGGTTCGGCGGCAAGGGGCATGTCTACCCGGAAGACCTGATCATCCCCTATCTCGCCCGGCGGATCGGCCGGCCGGTGCGCTGGGTCGAGGACCGGCACGAGCACATCCTCAACGCCGCCCATTCGCGCGACAACATCCACGAGGCCGAGATCGGCTTCGACGACGAGGGCCGCATCCTCGCCTTCCGCGACCGCTTCGTCGTCGATTCGGGCGCCTATTCCCCGGTCGGCGCCGGGGTCGCCTACAACACCACGGCGCATCTGCTGGGCCCCTACCATATCGAGAATTTCTCCGGCACCACCGAGATGGTGGTCACCAACAAGACGCCCAACGCGCCCTATCGCGGCGCCGGCAGGCCGGAGGCGACCCAGGTCACCGAACGGCTGATGGACATCGCCGCCGACGCGCTCGGCATGGAGCCCGCCGAAATCCGGCTGCGCAACATGATCGGCCCGGAACGGATGCCCTACGCGGTCGGGCTGCCCTACCGCGACGGCGTCCCGATGACATATGACAGCGGCGACTACCCGGAATCGCTGCGCCGCGCGGTGGACGAGATCGGCGGGGTCGAGGCGTTCCGCGCCCGCCAGGAGGCGGCGCGCGCCGAAGGCCGCTGGCTCGGGCTCGGGCTCGGCTGCTACACCGAGGGCACCGGCGTCGGTCCGTTCGAGGGGGCGACGGTGAAGGTCGACGCCTCGGGCAAGATCGTGGTCTCGACCGGCGCCTGCCCGATCGGCCAGGGGCACGAGACGGTGTTCGCCCAGGTGACGGCGGATGCCTGGAAGGTGCCGATCGAGGACGTGGTGGTGCTGCTCGCCGACACGTCCACGCTCACCATGGGCTACGGCTCGATCGCCAGCCGGTCCACGGTCACCTCGTCGATGGCGATCGGCGATGCGAGCGACAAGGTGAAGGCGAAGGTGCTCGCCGTCGCCGCCCATCTGCTGGAGGCGAGCGAGGCCGATCTCGAGCTCGCCGACGGCCGGGTCGCGGTCAAGGGCGTGGCCGAGATGTCGGTCACGCTGCGCGAGATCGCCGCGGCGGCGGCGCCGGGCTGGCTGTCGCGCCGCCCCGAGGGCAGCGAGGCGGGGCTCGAGGCGACCTCCTATTACGAGCCGCCCACCGTCACCTGGGCCTATGCGTCGAACGCCGCCATCGTCGAGCTCGAGCCGGACACCGGCAGGGTGCGGATCGAGCGCTATGTCGAGGTGCACGACGCTGGCAGGCTGGTCAATCCCGGGCTCGCCGACGGCCAGGTCAAGGGCGGGCTGGTGCAGGGTCTGGGCGGCGCGCTCTACGAATCGATCGAATACGACGAGCAGGGCCAGCTGCTGACCGGGAGCTTCGCCGATTATCTGCTGCCGACCGCCGCCGAGACGCCGCCGATCGAGGTGGTCCACATGGAGACGCCGACCCCGCTGAATGCGCTCGGCGTCAAGGGGCTCGGCGAAGGCGGCGCGATCGCGCCCCCGGTGGTGATCGCCAACGCGGTGACCGACGCGCTGAAACCCTTCGGCGTCGAGTTCAACACCCTGCCGATCCGCTGGCAGGACGTCCGTGCCGCCTTCGACGCGGCGGGGTAGGGCCGGAAAAAAGGGCCGGTACGAAGCCGCACCGGCCCTTCCCGATCACGCAGCGCCGGGCGCTACATCTCGTAGATCAGCTTGCGCGCGCGCGCGACGACCTCGGGCGAGGCGTCGGTCACCGCCTGCGCGACGGCCTTCTGGATGTCGGCGCCGGTCGACGCCATCAGCCGCAGCTTGCGCCGCTGGAGGTCGGAGGCGAAGCCCTGGTCGGCGTTCATCTTGTCATAGGCCATCTGCAGGGTCTTGACGGCGTCGTCGGAGGCGTCGGGGTGCAGCGCGAGCCCGCGCCCGAGGATGCCGGCCACCGCGATGAAGTTGACCACCGCCTTGTCCATCTTGTCCTTGACCAAATCGCCCAGCATGGGCACGTCGGCGGGCAGGTCGGGGTCGCGGAAGATGCCGACCTGCAGCACCGCCTTGGCGAACACCTTGCCGTCCTTGTCGGGCTTGAACCACTGCGGCACCTTGGAGCTCCAGGCGAGCCAGTTGAACGAGGCGCAGTTGGTCTCGCCCTGCTCGACGGCGAGGATGCTGCGCGACGAGCCCTTGTAGCCGGTGACCATCTTGATCTTGAAGCCGAGCAGCGAGGAGGCGAGCTTGGGCACGATATAGCCCGTCGAGCCCTGGCCGCTGGTCGAGCAGATCATCTTGGCCTTCTTCATGTCCTCCCAGCTGTTCACCCCGATATCGGTGCGCGACACCATGACCATGTTGGTCTGGTTGCTGGAGCCGATCCAGCGGAACTGGCGCGCGTCGTAGCGCATCTTCTTGGGCCGCATGAGCTGGTTCACGACCGAGTTGTCGAGCGGGACGATCAGATGGGCGTTGTCCTTCGGCGCCGCGTTGGCGAACCAGTTCATCGCCTTGGAGCCGCCCGCACCCGGCATGTGCTGGACGATGACCGTCGGGTTGCCGGGGATGTGCTTGGCCAGGTGGTCAGAGAAGGTCTGGCCGTACTTGTCGTAGGTGCCGCCGGGCCCGTAGGGGATGATGATCCTGATCGTCTTCCCGTCATAATTCTGCGCAGAGGCGCTGCCCGCCGCGATGGCGAGCGCGGCCGCCGCGAGGATGACCCCGCGCCCGAGCCGCATCCCGGTTCTCGTCATGTCGTGCGTCTCCCGATTGCCATTCCCGACGCCCGCGGGCGGGCGCCGCTGGGACAAACTCGCATCGCGGCGCCGATTCCGCAACCCGCGATTGCCCCGGGGGCGGGGCGAAGCGCGGTTCAATCGAGGGTGTAGGGAACCTGAAGGGGGCCGAAGCGCTCGAGCCGCTCGCCGGTCTCCAGATCGTACCAGGTCTGCGGATTGGTGCCGACATTGGCGCTGCGCAGGATGATGCCGACGGTGCGCTCGGGGCCGTTGCGCTCGGCGTGGATCTCGCCCGGCGGCACGAAGTCGATATAGCCCGGCGAGACCTCGTGGTCGCCGACCGTCTCCAGGTCGTCGGCGCCCGCGACCCGGCGGTAGCGCTGCACGGTCTCGCCGCCCTGGAGCACGCCGTAGACCGTCCACACCGCGCCGTGGTCGTGCACCGGCGTCGCCTCGCCCGGCTCCTTGATCAGCGCGTTGAGGACGAAGCCGTAATCGGGGTCCTCGTAGAACAGCAGGTTCTCGTAATGCCCCTTCGCCGGGTCGTTGCGCGACGGCCAGGTCGCCGACCGAAGCCGGAGCTCCGGATCCTCCAGCAGGTCGCCCAGCAAGGGCCGCGCCTTCTCGAAACGCTCCGCCTCGTCCCCGGTGGCGGCGCAGAGCGCGCGCATGCGCCCGATGAAATCCCGCATCGCCGGCAGCATCGCGCTCTCCTCCCTCGCCCGGATCGATACTCTCATAACCGATGGACGTGGGAAAGCCCGTGCCATCCGCACCGAACCGCCCCGGGGCTCGCCAAGCGGGCGCGGGTTTGCTGTTATGGCGCGGAGCCAAGCGGGGAGCGGCGCGGCATGACGATCATCTCGGTCGAGGGGTTCATCGACACCCATGTCCATACCGGCCCGGCGCCGTTCCGCCGCATCGGCGACTCGATCGACGTGGCGCGCTGGTGCCGCGAGGCCGGCATGCTGGGGATCGTGGTAAAGAGCCATTTCGAGGCGACCATCGCCAAGGTCTACCACGCCCGCAAGGCGGTGCCGGATCTCGGCCTCTGGGCCGGGATCGCGCTCAACCGCGGCGTCGGCGGCATCAACCCGGGCGCGGTCGAGCAGGCCCTCAAGCAGGACGCGAAGGTGGTGTGGATGCCCACCATCGACGCCGAGAACCACGTCCGGGTGTTCGGCGCGGCGGGCGCCTTCGGGGCGATCGGCGCGGGGAGCTACGCCAATACCTCCAAATACGGCATCGGCGGGACCTACACCGTGCTCGACGGCGGGAAGCTGACGGCGGACGCGAAGACAGTGATCGACATCGTCGCCGATTTCGACGCGGTGCTGGCGACCGGACATCTGAGCGAGGCCGAGATCCGAGCGGTGGTCGACTACGCGCTGGGCCGCGGGCACCGGCGGCTGATCGTCACCCACCCCGAGATGCAGTGCCCCGACCTCTCGATCGACGCCCAGATCGAGCTCGCCCGCGCGGGCTGCCTGATGGAGTACTGCGCGGTCAACTGCATGCCGATGTTCCAGGCGGTCACCGCCGAGGAGATGAAGGACGCCATCGAGGCGGTCGGGCCGGAGAACGCGGTGATCGCCACCGATTCCGGCCAGCCCTTCAGCCCGAAGCTCCCCGACATGTTCCGGAGCTTCGCCCAGGTGCTCTACGAGAAGGGGGTGCCGCTCGACGCCATCGCGGCGATGGCGATCCGCAACCCGGCGAGGCTGCTCGGGATCGAGCCGCGCAACACCGGGGTGGTGGCGATGGACGAGCTGTTCGGCGTCGCCCAGGGTGAGGGCGGGCGGAACCCGCCCTCACCCTGACGGGAAAGCCGCCTAGAAGCCGTACTTGACGCCGATCTGGAAGCGCGTGGCCTCGCCCGTCGCTCCCGCGTTGGTCTCGCGCGAACCGTAGATGACCTCGAAACCGATATCGGCCTGCGGCACCGGGCTCCAGATGACATTGGCGTGCACCGTTTGCCTCGTCTTGTCCAACGCCATGCCCGGGTTGTCGTTCTCGACCCAGCCGAAAAAGACCCCGCTGCGGATGCTGTCGCTCCAGCCATGGGAGACCCCGGCGAATCCGCCGATCGAATCGTAGGCCGTCAGGTCGCCGGAAGCGTCCGTGCCGATGGCGCCGGCGCTGCCATAGATCTGCCCGTCGCCTCTCTGCATGTTCAACGTCGCCATCACCTTGGTGGCATCGGTCGCTTTCACATGGGCGCCAACGTGCAAGGTGTGGGTGGTCTCGCTCTGCCCCGCGCCGTCTTCATACTGCCCGACAGAGCCTGTCAGGTTGACGGCGCCCCAGCCCGCGCTGTAGCGGAGAGCCGCCAGGAAGGTCGGCACCTCGTTGCCACCGATCGCCCGCTCGACCGCCATTTGGCCGGTGAAGCCTGCGCCCAAAGGCAGGGTCAGGCGGAGCTGCGGCGTGCGTGTGGCGACAACCCCTACCGGCCCGTCGAATTCGACCGTGTCGGCAAAAGTGTGATTGTCGCCGCGAATCGACCAGGCCTGTCCCGCCACCACCGGGCCGAGCGCGCCATAGGCGAGCCGCAGCCTGAGTCTGGTCGCGCCGTACGGGTTGAAATCGCCTTCGACGACGGTGCTCAGCGCGCCGAAATCGGTGTCCGTGCTGCTGCTCAACCGGATCCGCGACTGGGTGGCGTGCGCCCCGACAGCGCCGTCTTCGGCGTCGTCTCCGGCTTGGCCGTCGAGCCTGATGGGATTATTGAAGGTGAAGGTATTGCCGAGATCGTCGTGGCTGTCGATGTAGAAGTCGCCCTTGACGTAGCCGCTGATCGTGACCGAGGTGCCGCTCTCGAGCTCGGCCACCCGTTTCTTGAGGGCATCGACCTCCGCCTTCATGTCTTGGGCAGTCGCCGGCCCGAGGGCCAATACGAATGCAGCGCCGGCGCCGAGCAGCGCGGCCCTGAGTGGAACGCCCCTTACCATTTCTCTGTCTCCTCCCCAGAAACTCGGCCAAACGACCGACCGAAAACGAACCGTCGAACAAGTGTGACAGAAAGAATTGGACCTGTACATATTCATTCGACTCAAGCGCCTATATCCCGGGCGGCATAGCGCGAGCGCCGGTCGCGCCGGCATGCGCGCGCTTGACGGCGATCCTCTCCGCCCAGCACACTCCGGGTCCGCGCGCCCGACCGCGGCCCGCAAGAGGTCCCGCGGCGCCCGGCACCCTTTGGGAGGAAACCACATGACCCGACGCAAGACTTGGCTCGCCGGGGCGCTGGTCGGCGCCTGGGCCGCGCTCGCCGCGCCGCAGGCGCTCGCCGCCGAGGTGACGCTGAAGGCGATCAGCGCCTGGCCCAAGACCTTCCCCTTCGTCTCGGAGAGCTTCCTGCCCTTCATCGAGCGCGCCAACGAGGCGGGCAAGGGCGAGTTCCGGCTGAGCTATATCGGCGGGCCGGAGATCTCCAAGGCGCCGGCCCAGCCCGAGGGCTTCAAGGCCGGGCTGTTCGACGTGATGTTTACCGCGATGAGCTACCACCGGGGCATCATCCCCGAGGTCGACGCGCTGTCGGGCAACACCACCGCGCCCTGGATCGCGCGCGCCAATGGCGGTCTCGCCGCGCTCAACGAGGCGGTCTCGGCCAAGATCAACGGCACCGTCCTGGTATGGAACGCGGGCGTCTCGTTCAACCTCTATCTTCGCAAGGAGCCGAAGATGAGGAGCGACGGGCTGGTCGACCTGACCGGTCTCAAGATGCGCTCGGTGCCGACCTACGACGCCTTCCTCAAGGCGCTCGGCGCGACCACGGTGACCATCCAGCTGCCCGAGATCCACTCGGCGCTGCAGCGCGGCATCGTCGACGGCTTCGCCTTCCCCGAGCTGTGGACCCGGCGCTTCGGCTACGCCAAGTTCATCAAGTACCGGATCTACCCCAACTTCATGCAGCTCGACACGGTGATCGCGATCAACAACGACGCCTTCAACAAGCTGTCGCGCAAGGGCAGGGACACGCTGTCGCTGGTCTCGACCCGGTTCGAGATCGACGACTACTACTCGTGGAAGCCGAAGATCGCCAAGGAGCGCGAGATCCTCAACGGCGAGTTCGGCCAGAAGGAGGTCCATCTCGACGCCGCGGCGGGCGAAAAGTACCGCGCGCTCGCCAACAAGCTGGTGCAGGACCGCCTCGCCGGGCTCGGCACGCCGCTCTCGAAGAAGCTCGGCCGGCTCTATCACGGGCGCGAATAGGGGGTAGCCGCCCGCCGGGCCCGGCGGGCGACCGGCATGAGGATCGTCGCCGCCGCCTATGCCCGGCTGATCCACGGCCTCGCCGTGCTCGGGGCGGCGATCCTCGCCTTCGTGTTCGCCGGCATCGTCGTCGACGTGAGCCTCAGGACGGCGGGGTTCCAGCCGCTGCAGTGGTACAGCGCGCTCACCGAGTACAGCCTCCTCTTCGCCACCATGCTGGGCGGGCCGTGGCTGGTCCGGGTCAAGGGCCATGTGGTGGTGGAATCGCTCATGCTGGCGATGCCGCCGGCGCTCCGCTTGGCCTCGGCCAAATTCTCCTACGCGCTCTGCATCGTGCTGTCGCTGCTGTTCGTCTGGTATGGCGGCGACAAGGCGATCGCCGCCTGGATCGCCGGCGAGATCGACATCCGCTCGATCGACATGCCGCGCTGGGTGCTGTACGCATCCTTCCCGCTCGGCTTCGGGCTGATGGCGGTCGAGTTCGCGCGCTACCTGCTGGGCTTCGACAGCTACTATTCCGGCCAGGCCGGGGCATCGGAATCGCTCTGATGGAGTGGTACGAGGCCGCCGCGCTGCTGGTCGGGGCCGTGGTCGCGCTGATGCTGCTGGGCGTGCCGGTCGCCTTCGCCTTCCTGGCCAGCAACCTGGTCGGCGCGGTGGTCTTCATGGGCGGGTTCCGCGCCTTCCCGCAGATCGTCGTCAACGCCGTGGAATCGGTGACCATCTTCGCCCTGGTGCCGGTGCCGCTTTTCATCATCATGGGCGAATTGTTCTTCCACACCGGGCTGGCGATCCGCGTGTTCGACGCGCTCGACAAGTGCTTCGGCCGCATCCCCGGCCGGCTCAGCTACATCACCGTGGCGGGCGGCACGATCTTCGCGACGCTGTCGGGCTCGACAATGGCCAACACCGCGATGATGGGCGCGCTGATGGTCCCCGAGATGACGCGGCGCGGCTACAAGCGCCACATGTCGATGGGGCCGATCCTTGGCACCGGCGGGCTCGCCATGATCATCCCGCCCTCGGCGCTGGCGGTGCTGCTGGCGAGCCTCGCCGAGATCGACATCGGCGCGCTGCTGATCGCCGGCATCGTGCCCGGGCTGATCCTCGCCGCGCTCTACACGGTGCTGATCTACGGCCAGGTGCGCCTCGACCCCGAGGCGGCGCCGGTCTACCACGTCGAGCCCTCGACGGCGGGCGAGATCGCCCGCGCGGTGGCGCTCAACATCCTGCCGATGAGCTTCGTGGTGTTCTGCGTCATCGGGCTGATCATCCTCGGCGTCGCCACGCCCACCGAGGCGGCCGGGTTCGGCGCCTTCGGAGTGATGGTGCTCGGCGTCGCCTACCGGGTGCTCACCCGGGACGCGCTCGCCAAGTCGTTCATGGGGGCGCTCCGCATCACCGCGATGGTGCTGCTGATCATCATCGGCTCGTCGACCTTCAGCCAGATCCTCGCCTTCTCCGGCGCCACCGCCGGGCTGATCGGCTGGGCGACCGAAGTCGAGGTGGCGCCGATCCTCATGCTGCTGGTGATGTTCGCCGTCCTCCTGGTGTTCGGCATGTTCATGGACCAGGTCTCGATGATGCTGATCACCGTGCCGATCTTCTTCCCGCTCGCCCAGACGCTGGAGTTCGACCTCGTCTGGTTCGCGCTGGTCATGCTGCTCGGGCTCGAGATCAGCCTGACCACGCCGCCCTTCGGGCTGCTGCTTTTCGTGATGATGGGGGTGGCGCCCGCCGGCACCAGGCTCGGCCATGTCGCGCTCGCCGCCGCGCCCTATATCGGCTGCGCCCTCGTGGTCCTGGTCCTGCTGATCGCCTTCCCGCAAATCGCCCTCTGGCTGCCCGGGCTGATGCCGCACTGAGCGGCGGCAGCACCGAGTATTTGGGGCGCCCGCCCGGGGTTCTCGCCAGGTCTTTCCCGAGAGCCCGCAATATAAGTATTAGCTATTGGGACCGCCGATTCCTGCCAAGCAAAACTTGGTGGATCGGGGCGAGTATTGTGGAATTCTTTTACCTGCGGGACAAAATACCATGCGCTCACAAATCGAATCCGGCCTGCCCCGGGCAGGCCCGACAGGGAGGATTGAAATGAAAAGGCTTCTCGCGGCCCTGGTCGCCGTCGCCGGAGCGGCCGGCGCGGCCAATGCCGGGCAGTATCTGCAGGCCTCGTCCTCGGTCACCCAGTGCCCCGGCACCGCGCCCACGCTGGTGGAGATGGACATCGTCGATGCCGCCAACGGCGTCACGCTGAAGGCCAACAAGGTCACGGTCGGCGAGGCCGGCCCCTATCTGATCGTCGCCGCGCCCCAGGTCGGGCGCGAGGGCGGCGGGCCCTATGGCTGCTTCGATCTGTGGCTCCGGATCAACGGCAAGGACGTCGCCAACTCCAACGTGCAGCTCTGCCAGGACGAGGGCAGCCGCGCCAAGGACGTGATCGTCTCGCAGGGCATCGTGCCGATGCAGGAGGGCGACGCGCTCGAGGTGATGATGTCGGCATCCAACCCGGAAGCCAGGATCTGCATCGAGGCGATCCGGCCCAAGGGCGAGCCGCTGGTGCCGGCGATCATCTTCTCGATGATCAAGTAGCGGGCGCGCGACCCCTTCGGCGAGCCGGAGGATACGTCCACCCGAAGCCGTCATGGCGACCGGGGTGCCAGAGGCGCGGAGATATCTCCTTGCCGAAGGCGCGAGATTTCTCCGTTCCGCTCCGCCGCCACCGCTTGCGTTTATCGCAAATGTGCGATAAGCCCGCGTTCAATGAGTTGGAGCGTCGAGACCCTAAACGAGGCGGTCGACAGGGAGCTCGACGCGTTGCCGGCGGATATGCGGGCCAGGTTCGCGCGGATCTGCCGGTTGATCGCGGCGGTGGGGATCGAGCGGATGTGCGCTCCGCATGTGCGGCATCTGTCCGGCCCGGTCTGGGAAATGCGGCTGAGCGGCCGCGACGGCATCTCCCGCGCGCTCTACGTCGCCGTCGCCGACACGCGGGTTGTGGACGTGCGGGTGTTCCTGAAGAAGACCCGACGAACGCCACGCCGGGAGATCGAACTGGCGCTCCGCCGCGCCAGGGAGGCGATGACATGAGCAAGGCTGCCGATCTGCACAAGAAATGGAGCGAGGACCCGGCTTATCGCGCGGCCTATGACGGTCTCGGCCCGGAATTCGAGCTGGCCCGGGCGCTGGTCGAGGTGCGGAGCCGCGCCGGGCTGACCCAGAGCGAGCTGGCCGAACGCATGGAGACGACACAATCCGTCGTGGCCCGGCTCGAAAGCGGCCGGGTGCTTCCGTCCACCCGGACGTTGGAGAAGATAGCCCGGGCCACCGGCACGCGGCTCCGGATCGCCTTCGATCCGGCATGAGGGCGGACCTTCCATGACTGAACACGACAGGCTCCTGACCCCGGAGCTCGACGAAACCTTCTGGCGCGAGGCGGAACTCGTCGAGCTCGACCCGACCGAGCGGATCACCATCCGCGTCAGGCGCTCGGTGCCCGACCGTTTCCGCGCGCCGGGCAAGGGCTGGGCGCGCATCGACCGCGTGCTGGAGAGCTGCGTGCGGGCGCGGCGGGGGGCGAAATAGCGCGGCGGCCGGCCTCAGTCGCGCGGTTCCGGCTCGGCGATGCCGGAGAGCTCGACCGGCGGCCGGTCGGGGAAGCGGGCGATCGGCGACAGGCTGCCGCCCATCGCCTCGACCGTCCGCCGCAGGGTGGACAGCGGTAAGCCGATTTGCGCACCGGAACGTGGGCCGAGTCCAAGGCGGTTGAATCCCTACAGCAGGCCGGGAAGAAACCGTAGTCTCAACGACTCGTCGCCATACGTTCCACGCCTCCGCCCTGCTGGAGGATCGATGATTTCGATAGTCGGAGGATTGGCGAGTTCCAAGCGCCGAAGGACGTCGCGCTTATAGTGGGTTTCGCGGAACGCCGTTTCGGCAAGCACGAAGGTTTCGATTTCCTTTACCGTAACTTCGCGGTCTGCGAAACGCTCCAGTATCTGCCTTCGTAGCACGTCATGGCGAGGCTGCGGCTCGAACAGGACGGCCTGGTTCGGGTCGGTCGCGTCGGAGAAAGTGAACTCTCCGGATTCGTCCACCTTCCACATCGCCTCCTTCATCTTTCGGAGGCCGAGGAGGTTGTTCGACGCATAAAACAGGTAATAGTCGACCCGGTCCCTCTCGTTCCGCATTTCGAACGAACGGACGAACTTGGCCCGCGCGGCTTCCCGGAGTTGCCGAAGATAGAGGTTGTGGAAGAACGGTCTGCGTTCTCGCGGGTCGCGGAGCGCAGCCCCGTCCCGCCAGTCTCTCGTGCCGAAGAAGGTATCGAAGTTCCGCACCTGGTCGGGAAGTCCGATGAAGCGGTTGATCTCCTCGTACATGAAATTGATCAGAACCTCGCAGCTTCGGTAGCCCATGATCTCCTGCACCATCGAGAACGGGGCTCCCGTCCATCCGAAGGGATCGATAAAGGCAAAGATCGGCGGCGGCCGCACACCCTTTGCCCCGTACGACATGAGGATGGGTCTGAAGACCGCTTCGAAAGTCTCTTGGCCCCTGACTTCAACCTTGATATTGGCCGGCACGTCCATTTCGCTGACGATTTCTTCGAGGATCCGGGCTCGATCTTCCTTCTCCTCGATGAACAGAAAGCGGATGGTGGCGGCTGACCGGGAGGCAGGGCCGAGCGCCGCGCGAAGCGCGATTATCGGGGACCCGTCCTCTCCCGCCGAGTATCGGCCCGGCCCGGCGAAACCGTCGACGTAGAGGATCTCCGGAAACCCGCCCTGTGTGAGAATGGGGGTCCAGGCTTGCAGGTACCGGCGGAGGATCTCGTGCTTCGCGCGGGTATGAGGGTCGAGATCCCAAATCGTGGCTGTAGGTGCTGCCATCGAAAATCTTCCGATACTTGACCCGGCGGCACCCTAGACAGCCACTCTCTCTCGATGCGCCTGGGCGAGGTCGGCGGACAGCGTGTACGGCCACTCGTTCCACTCGCGGTCTTCGAGCAGCCGCCCGCCGGCCTTGGGCGTGTGCCCGCCCCATTGCTTGAAGAAGAACGGGACGCCGAAGGCGAGGCACCGGTCCCTGATCGGGACCACCCAGTCGAGCTTCATCGATCGCGCCCCCGGGCCGCTCTCGCCGCCTACGATGGCCCAATGAATGCCGCCCAGATCGAGGCCCTCGACGGGCCCGATCAGGGGTTCCAGCGACAGGAAGCGCAGCTCGGCGCGTGTATCCTTCAGATGGCGGACCCGCGACAGCTTGGTGCCGTCCTCCACCGAAACGCCGAGCCAGATGTGGGCGGGCGGCGGATTCGTCCGGTATCGCATATTCACGTAGTCACGCATCCGCGAACTGCGCTTGGTCAGCACCTGGAAGACATGCCAGTCGGCCCGTTCCATCGTGTCGAACACGGCGTCGACGAAGCCGCGCGGCACCTTCTTGTGGAACAGGTCGCTCATCGAATTGACGAAGATCATCCGTGGCCGGCGCCAGGCGAGCGGTCGGTTCAGCCGCTCAGGTCGCAGCGTGAGGTCGAAGCCGTTTTCGAACGGATGGCCGGCCACTCCGCGAAACCGTTCGGCGATCCGTTCGGCATAGCAGCGGTCGCATCCGGCGCTGATCTTGGTACACCCCGTGACCGGGTTCCAGGTCGCGTTGGTCCACTCGATTGTGGTCTTGACAGGCATGGATCACACCAGAACATTTCATGAACATTGTGGCAGTCGGCGCCGCCGAAGTAAACCCCCGACAGATTATGCGGGGGCACCCTACTTGGTCGGAAACCCCTCCAACCGCAACAGGAACCTCTTGGTCTCCGCCCCGCCCTGCCCCGAATACCCGCCGAGCGCCCCGCCGGCGGCGACGATGCGGTGGCAGGGGATGACGATCGGGATCGGGTTGCGGCCGCAGGCGGTGCCCACGGCGCGCGGGCTGGACGCGATAGCGCGGGCGACCTCGCCGTAGCTCTTTGTCTTGCCCGCCGGGATCTGCTGCATCGCCCGCCACACCGCGAGATCGTGCGCCGTCCCCGCCGGTGCCGTGGGGAGGTCGAAGTCGAGCCGCTCGCCCGCGAAATAGGCCGCGAGCGCGGCGGCCGCCCGCGCCAGCAGGTTGGACTCGTCCTCGCGCGCCGCCCGGCCCCAGCTGAGCGCCGCGAGCGCGCCGTCGCGGGTCTCCAGCGCGAGCGGGCCGAGCGGGGACTGGACCGTCCGCTGCATCGCCCCTACCCCCGCGCCATCGCCGCGCGCAGCCCGTCCGCGTCCGTCACCGGCAGAGAGCAGGTCTGGCCGACGCAGACATAGGCGGCCGCCTTGCCGTCGACCTGGCCCTTGCCGTGCGCCGGGTGGGAGGGGGGGAGCTCGGTCCCCGGCTCGGCCACGGCGATCACCCTTGCCACGGCGGGGGCGCGGAACGCGGCGTCGAGCAGCGCCGCCGTGTCGTCCGACCCGCGTTCGCCGGCGATCGCGACCTGGGCGCCCTGTTGCAGCATCTCGCTCGCGTTCATCAGGGTCGCGAGCGGGAAGAAGTTGCGCCCGATCTGGCCCGAGAAGGCGGCGATCAGCGCATCCGCGCGGTCGCGGTAGCGCGCCTCGCCGGTGATCAGCGCGAGCCTCGCCAGCGCGTCCGCCGCAAGCCCGTTGCCGGACGGCGTCGCGTCGTCGTCGGCCGACTTGGTGCGGACGATCAGCGCCTCGGCGTCGTCGGCGGTGAGGAAATAGCCGCCCCCGTCCGCGTCCCAGTAATGCGCGTCGAGCACGGCCACCCAGGCCTCCGCCCGGGCGAGGCAGGCCGCGTCCCCGGTCGCCTCGTGGAGGGCGAGCGCGGCGCGCGCCATCGCCGCGTAGTCGTCGAGTGTGGCGGCGTGCTTTGTCCGCCCGTCGCGATGCGCGTGGAACAGCCTGCCGTCCGCCTGCATGGTCCCCGCCACGAAGCGGTACGCGGTCTCGGCCGCCGCCAGCCAGCCCGGCTCGCCGAACACGGCGGCGGCGTTCGCCATCGCCGCGATCATCAGCCCGTTCCAGTCGGCCAGCACCTTGTCGTCCCAGCCCGGGCGCACGCGCCCCGCCCTGAGCGCCAGCAGGGTCTCGCGGCATTGCGCCAGCCGCGCCTCGTGGTCGGCGTCGAACGGCCCGGCGTCATGGTTGCGGTGGAGGATCGCATTGCCCTCCCAGTTGCCGTCCGCGCTCACGTCATAGGCCGCCTTGAACAGCGCCGCGTCGGGCCCGAGCGCCGCGTCGATCTCTTCCGCCGTCCAGACATAGAACCTGCCCTCCTCGCCCTCGGAATCGGCATCGAGGGTGGCGGCGAACCCGCCGCCGTCGGCGATCATCTCGCGCAACACCCAGCCCACGGTCTCGCGGATGCGGGCCTCGTAGAGCGGGTTTGCGGTCTCCTTCCAGGCGGCGACCAGCAGGTCGAGGAGCTGCGCGTTGTCGTAGAGCATTTTCTCGAAATGCGGCACCAGCCAGCGCGCGTCGGTCGAGTAGCGCGCGTAGCCGCCGCCGAGATGGTCGTAGATCCCGCCCTGGCTCATCTTGTCGAGGGTGAGCAGGACGGCGTCGCGCGCCGCCTCGTCGCCGTTCCGCAACCAGGCCCGCCACAGCAATTCGAGCACGGACGGGTTGGGGAATTTGGGCGCGGTGCCGAGCCCGCCCTCCTTCATGTCGAACTGGCCGGCGATGCGGTGCGCCGCCTCGTCGTTGACCGCGACCGGGATATGGGCGCCCGCCTCCGCCCGGCCCAGCTCCCTTATGCGGTCGCGCAGGCTGTCCGCCGCCTCGTCCGCCTTCTCCGGGGTCTCGCGCCACACCTTGGCGAGCCCCTCCAGCACGTCGGAGAAGCCCGGCCTGCCCCAGCGCCCGGTCGGCGGGAAATAGGTGCCGCCCCAGAACGGCTCGCCGTCCGGGGTGAGGAACATGGTGAGCGGCCAGCCGCCCTGCTGGCCCATCATGTGCAGCGCCTGCATGTAGATGGTGTCGATGTCCGGGCGTTCCTCGCGATCGACCTTGACGTTGACGAAATACCGGTTCATCAGGGCGGCGATCGCATCGTTCTCGAAGCTCTCATGCGCCATCACATGGCACCAGTGGCAGGCGGCGTAGCCGATCGACAAGAGGATCGGCTTGTTCTCCGCCTTCGCCCGGGCGAGCGCCTCCTTCCCCCAGGGCTGCCAGTGGACCGGGTTGTCGGCATGCTGCAACAGATACGGGCTGGTCTCTTCGGCGAGGCGGTTCATCGGTCGGTCCCGGGCGGGGAGGGGGAGGCCAGTGTGCCGTCGCCGTCTCGCGCCGCGCAAGGCGGCGGCGCGGCGGGCCGTTTACCCGGCGGCGGCGGCGCGGACCGCGATCGCCTCGCGCAGCCCGTCGAGCAGGCCTTCGAGCTCGGCCTGGCTGTGCTCCACCGCGGTGAGCCGCGTTTCGAGCTTGGTCTGGCCGCGCTCCAGCGCGGCGAGACCCCTCTCCACCGCCGCGATCCGCTCTTCGAGCTTGGCCTGGCCTTGCTCCAGCGCGGCGAGTCGCCTTTCCACCGCCGCGATCCGCTCTTCGAGCTTGGTCTGGCCGTGCTCCACGGCGGTGAGCCGCATCTCTATCGCCGCGACCCGCGCCTCCAGGCGCTCGAAGCGGTCGTTGAGGCGCTCCTCCATGCCGCGCATTTCTCCGCGCAGATCCTTGATGTCCATGCGCATCCACGCGAAGAGAGCCACCATCAGCGCGGCGAGGCCGATGAAGCCGGCGATCTGGACCGTCATGCCGCCATTCTCCCCGATGCCCGGGGGAAGATCAACCATGGCGGGAAGGGGCGGTGATCTCCACCACCGTGTTCGCGCTGTCGACCGCGCGGGGGCGGGGTGCGATCGCGGTGTTCCGGGTCTCCGGACCGCGGGCGGGCGCCGCGCTCGAACGGCTGACCGGGCTCGGCGCCCCCGCGCCGAGGCGGGCGATACGGGTCGAGATCCGCGAGCCCGCGACCGGCGAGGTGCTCGACGACGGGCTCGCGCTGTGGTTCCCCGCCCCGGCGAGCTACACCGGCGAGGACATGGCCGAGCTCCACCTCCATGGCGGGCGGGCGACGGTCGAGGCGGTGGGGCTCGCGCTCGGGCGGATCGACGGGCTGGTCCCGGCCGGGCCCGGCGACTTCACCCGCCGCGCCTTCGCCGCCGGTAAGCTCGACCTGACGCAGGTCGAGGCGATCGCCGACCTGATCGACGCCGAGACCGAGGCGCAGCGCCGCCAGGCGCGACGCCAGGCGGGCGGCGCGCTGGCCGAGCTGTATGAGTCCTGGCGCGCGGCGCTGGTCGGCGCGCTCGCCCATCTCGAAGCCTTCATCGACTTCCCGGACGAGGACCTGCCGCCCGAAGCCGAGGCGGCGGTGGCGGAGACGATCGCCCGGCTGGCGCGCGACGTCGCGGGCCATCTCGCCGACGCGCGGCGGGGCGAGCGGCTGCGGGACGGCGTCGCGGTCGCCGTGCTCGGCCCGCCCAATGTCGGCAAGTCGAGCCTGGTCAACGCGCTTGCCAGGCGCGATGCGGCGATCGTGGCGGCGGAGGCCGGCACGACGCGGGATGCCATAGAGGTCCATCTCGACCTCGGCGGGCTGCCGGCGACGGCGATCGACACGGCCGGGCTGCGCGAGGCCGCGGGCGAAATCGAGGCCGAGGGCATCCGCCGGGCGCTGGCGCGCGCCGAGGACGCCGATCTCCGCCTGGTGATGCTGGACGCGCGCGACCCTTTGCCCGGCGCGGCGCTCGCCCGGCTGATCGACGGCGACGCGCTGGTCGCGCTCAACAAGACCGATCTCCGCCTGTCCCCGCCGCCCGCAAGCGTCGCCGGCAGGCCGGCGATCGCGCTCTCGGTCAGGACCGGCGACGGGCTGGACGCGCTGATCGCCCGCCTCACCGACGCCGTCGCGGAGCGCACCGCCTCGGGCGCCGCGCCGGTGCCGACCCGGCTGCGCCACCGCCTCGCGCTCGAATCCTGCCTCGCCGCGCTGCGGCGCGCGGCCGGGCAGGAGATCCCCGAGCTCCGCGCCGAGGATCTGCGCGCCGCCGCCGCCGCGCTCGGCCGGCTCACCGGGCGGGTCGGGGTCGAGGACGTGCTCGACGCCATCTTCCGCGATTTCTGCATCGGCAAGTGACAGGGCGACCGTCCGGGCCCGCGACCCTTGCAGACGCCGGCGCGCTGGGCGATGAAGCGGCCGCGTTTCAGGACGGGAGCTTTTCGCATGAACCCTCTGACCCGGAGCTGCGCGCGGATCGCCGAGACGCGCATCTTCAACATCGCCATCGTGGCGACCATCCTGGCGACCGCGATCGGGCTCGGCATCGAGACCAGCGAGGCGTTGGGCGCGCGCTTCGGCGCCGCCATCCTGCTCGCCTACGACGTCGCGCTGGCGATCTTCGTGGTCGAGGCGGCGATCAAGCTCACCGCCGTCGCGCCGCGCTTCGGGCGCTATTTCGGCGACGGCTGGAACCTGTTCGACTTCATCGTGCTGGCGCTCGCCTTCCTGCCGGAGACCGGCGATTTCGCGCTGATCGCCCGGCTCGCGCGGCTGCTCCGGGTGCTGCGTATGGCGACCGTGCTGCCCCAGCTCCGGCTCATCATCGCCACCCTGATCCGCTCGCTCCCCGGGCTCGGCAACGTGATGCTGCTGCTCTCGCTGCTCTACTACGTCTACGCGGTCGCGGGCGTGCACCTGTTCCGCGACCACGACCCGACGCATTGGAGCTCGCTCGGCATCGGCCTCCTCACCCTGTTCCGGGTGATGACCCTGGAGGACTGGACCGACGTGATGTATATCGCCATGGAGCTCCACCCGATGGCCTGGCTGTACTTCGTAAGCTTCGTGATGCTGGCCGCCGTTATCATGATCAACCTGGTGATCGCGGTGGTGATCAACAACCTGCAGGACGCAAGGGTCGAGGTCACGCTGGGCGACGGCGAGGACACGCTGAACGCCATCCGCGAGGAAGCCGCCGCCGCGCGCGACGCGCTCCAGCGCATCGAGGCGCGGGTGGCGCGGCTCGGGAAATAGGCAGGGTCACGCGTTCCGCGCCGGCGCCGTCCGGCTGAGCTTGGCGTGGCGGTACTCCCAGGCGGTGACCGGGGCGTGGCGCGGCGCCTCGCCCTCGACGACGCAGGTCGGGATGCAGGCGATCCGCGCGTCGTAGTTGGGCTGGACGAAGAAGGCGATCGACTGGCGCCTGGTGCCGCCCCCGGCCCCTGCCGGCGGGTTGACCACCCGGTGCAGGTTGGACAGCCAGCGGTCGTTGGTCCACACCATCATCAGGTCGCCGATATTGACCACGAAGGAGCCGGCAGGCGGGCGCACGTCGATCCACGAGCCGTCGCGCGCCAGCGCCTGCAGCCCGCCCGGCGCGTCATCGATCTGCAGCAGCGTGTGGGTGCCGAAATCGGAATGCGCGCCGCAGCGCAGCTGGCCCGGCGCCGGCGGCCTGTCCTGGTCGGGGTAGTTGATCGCCCGCAGCACGCTGGCATGGCGGTCGAAGCGGTCGAGGAAATACCGCGTCTCGATGCCGAGCGCCTCGGCGAAGATGCCGAGCAGGCGCCGGTTGAGCCCCTCCAGCGCGGCGTAGTAGGCGCGCACCGTCTCGCCCAGCCCGGAAACCCCGTCGGGCCAGATATTGGGCTCGTAGGCGTAACCCGCCTCGGGTCGCCGGTAATAGGGGTCGTCCGGCAGGTCGACGCGGCCGAAGGCGAGCGCCTCGCGGTAGTCCGGCGGCGCCTCGGCGCCGTGTGAAGAGGCGACGAACTCCTCGCCGAGCGGCACGTAGCCCCGGTTGATGTTGCGCGCCGGGTTGACGAAGCGCCGCTTGGCCGGCTCGGCGAGGTCGAAGAAGGCGGCGAAGCGCCCTGCCATGCGCCGCATCAGCGCGGGGTCGATGCCGTGCCCGGCGACCGAGAAGAAGCCGATCCCCTCGACCGCCTCCGCCACCTGGCCGGCGATGCGCCGCCTGGCCGCCGCGTCGCCGGTCTCGAAGCCCGCGATGTCGATCAGCGGGACCCTCGAGGTCGCCATCGCGCCCTCGGGAGCGCCCTACTCCGCCGCCACCGCGCGGCCGCGCGCGGTCAGCCGGTCGACCTCCTCGCGGTAGATGTCGTCGTCGACGAAGCCGATCGGGCCGGGCTGGCCGCTGCCGATCATGATCTGGATCAGCGCGTCCCGGTCGCCCTCGTTGACGAAGCCGTGCGGGATGCCGGCCGGGCACAGCGCGACCTCGTAGCGGCCCAGCCTGTTGCCCGCCTGCCGGCCGGTCCCGTCCTGGAAGAACACGGTGAGCTCGCCCTCCAGCACGACGAACGCCTCCTCCACCTCGTGGGTGTGGGCCGAGCCGCCCTGGCCCGGCGGGACGATCAGCATCGACAGCGTGAACCCGCCCGCCGGCAGCGCGTGGGGGTCGGGCTTGCCGGACCCGCCGACGCCGATCAGGCGGTACTGCGCCCGGCGGCGGCCCTCGATCTGCGAATCCGCGAAGGCGTCCCAGTCCGGCTCAAGCTCGCCGTAGCGCACCACCTGGCGCTCGGCCAGCTGGTCGATGGTCATGTCCCGGTATTCGTCCGGGATCTCGTGCCTGACGCGCTGCATGACGGGATCTCCTTCTCCTCTTGCCGGATCGTGGCCCAGCCGGCCGGCGCTTGCAAGCGGTCAGGCCAGCTCGATGCGCATCTGCGCCTCGACCTCGATGGCGACGCCGAACGGCATCCCGGACACCCCGACCGCGGTCCGGGCATGGCGGCCGCGATCGCCGAAGATCTCGATCAGCACCTCGGAGGCGCCGTTGAGGGTCTCGGCGATCTCGGTGAAATCGGGGTCGATATTGATGAAGCCCCGCACATTGACGATGTCGCGCACCCGGTCGAGGTCGCCGTCGAGCGCCTTGCGCGCATGGGCGAGCATGTTGAGCGCGCTGAGCCGCGCCGCCGCCTGCCCCTCTCGCAGCGAGAACTCGCGCCCCACCTTGCCGACATAGCGGAGCTCGCCGTCGAGCTTGGGCACCGCGCCCGACACGTACATCCAGTCGCCCGCGATCCTGGCGGTCAGGATCTTCGCCGCCTTCGGCGCCCCCGCCTCGGGCAGCACGATGCCGAGCTCGGCAAGCCGCGCCTCGATCCGTCCCGCCATGCCCCGTTCCTCCGCTCTCCGGTCGCGCGCCTTCGCCGGCCATTCTGCCAGACGGCCCCCGCAGGGCAAGCGCTCGGAATGGATGCCAGGAACGAGTCCGGGCATGACGGGCGAAGCGACACGAGCCCGCACTTTTGCGCGCCTTGCCGCGTCCCTATTATCCGGGGCCGCAGGATCGGGAGGCACGATGAGCAACAACATGGGCAGCGAGGTCAAATCCGACCTCGAGATCGCGCGCGCCGCCACGCTCGCGGAAATCACCGAGATCACCGGCTCGCTCGACATCCCGGACGACGCGGTCTACCGCTTCGGCCCGCACAAGGCGAAGGTCTCGCTCGACTATATCGACACGATCGCGGGCAAGCCCGACGGCAAGCTGATCCTGGTCACCGGCATGACGCCGACCCCGGCCGGCGAAGGCAAGACCACGACGACGGTCGGTCTCGGCGACGCGCTGAACGCGATCGGCAAGCGGACCGTGATCTGCCTGCGCGAGCCCAGCCTCGGCCCCTGCTTCGGCGTCAAGGGCGGCGCGGCCGGCGGCGGCTACGCCCAGGTGGTGCCGATGGAGGACATCAACCTCCACTTCACCGGCGATTTCCACGCCATCGGCTCGGCCCACAATTTGCTGTCTGCGCTGCTCGACAACCACATCTACTGGGGCAACGCGCTCGGCATCGACGCGCGGCGCATCTCGTGGCGCCGCGTGGTCGACCTCAACGACCGGGCGCTGCGCTCGATCGTGGGCTCGCTGGGCGGCGTCGCCAACGGCTTCCCCCGCGAGGACGGGTTCGACATCACCGTGGCCTCGGAGGTGATGGCCGTGTTCTGCCTCGCCGAGAGCCTCGCCGACCTGAAGCGGCGCCTCGGCGATATCATCGTCGCCGAGACCCGCGGCCGCGAGCCGGTCTTCGCCCGCGACCTGATGGCGCCCGGCCCGATGACCGCGCTCCTGAAGGAGGCGATCCTGCCCAACATGGTGCAGACGCTGGAGAAGACGCCCGCCTTCGTGCATGGCGGGCCGTTCGCCAATATCGCGCATGGCTGCAACTCGGTGACCGCGACCAGGACGGCGCTCAAGCTCGCCGACTACACCGTCACCGAGGCCGGGTTCGGTTCCGATCTGGGCGGCGAGAAATTCATCGACATCAAGTGCCGCAAGGCGGGGTTCGAGCCCGACGCGGTGGTGCTGGTGGCGACCATCCGCGCGCTCAAGATGCATGGCGGGGTGGCCCGCGACGCGCTCGGGACGGAGAACGTGGCCGCGGTCAGGGACGGCGTCGCCAACCTCAAGCGCCATATCGAGAACATCCAGGGCTTCGGCGTCCCGGTCGTCGTCGCGCTGAACCACTTCAACGCCGACACCGCGGACGAGGTCGCGGTGGTCACCGGGGCCTGCGCGGAATACGGCGTCGAGGCGGTCGACTGCACCCATTGGGGCGAGGGCAGCGCCGGCGCGGTGGCGCTCGCCGAGAAGGTGGTCGCCGCGGCGGAAGCGCCGAACCCGGGTTTCCGCTTCCTCTACCCCGACGAGATGCCGCTCTGGGACAAGATCGAGACCGTCGCGCGCGACATCTACAAGGCCGGCACGGTCGGCGCCCCGGACCGGGTAAGGCGGCAGATCGCGGGCTACCAGGAGGGCGGCTACGGCGCGCTCCCGGTCTGCATGGCCAAGACCCCGCTCAGCTTCTCGGCCGATCCGGCCCTGCGCGGCGCGCCGGAGGGCCACGACCTCCAGATCCGCGAGGTGAGGCTCGCCAACGGCGCGGGTTTCCTGGTCGCGGTCTGCGGCGACATCATGACCATGCCGGGGCTGCCGCGGGTGCCCGCGGCGAACAACATCACGGTCAACGAGGCGGGCGAGATCGAGGGGCTGTTCTGAACCCCGCCCGGCGCGGGCGGCGGGTCCCGCGATGGGTCTCACGCGATCCGGCCTCGAGCGGCGCACGCTGACGGTTTCCGGCCACCGGACCAGCGTCGCGCTCGAACCCGCGTTCTGGCGGGAGCTCGCCGCGATCGCGGAGCGGAGCGGCCGGACGGTCGCCGCGCTGGTCACCGAGATCGACGCCGCGCGCCGGGGCAGCCTCGCCTCGGCGATCCGGGTTCACGTGGTCGAGTTGCTGCGCGAAGCGGTCAGTTGCCGAGCCGGCCGAACGCCCATTTGACGGTCGCCGAACCGCTCCGCTTGACGCCGGTGACGACGATCTGGCTGGTGCGCCGCGGCCGTCCGCGAAAGCCGAGATAGACGCTCTCCTGCAGCCCGACGGCGCCGCCTTCGGCGCGAAAGCGCCAGCCCTCCCCGTCGCGCAGCCGGAGCAGCACCGATTCCTCGTTCTGCGCCAGCGACGCGGTGACCGAGGGGTGCAGGTGGAAGCGGATGACGAAGCGATGCTGGCGCTTGCTCGAAATATTGTCCTCGCCGCGCAGGTTCGCGCCGTTCGCCGACAAGTAGAGCCGCCGCTGGTGGCCGAGCCCGGCGATCCCGCCATAGTCGTCGATCGCCGCGTCGAGCCAGAGATTGCCGTCGGCCTCGTGGCGGTCGATCGCGACGACGCGGGGCCGGAACCCGATCAGCGAGTCGCCCAGCACGTCGGCCGAGTTGTAGTCGTCTATGGTGACGGTCGAGTGGGCGGCGGTGGCGCGCTGGGCGAAGCGCCAGTCCTCGCGCGAGCCGAAATAGGCGCCGCAATTGACCACCATCCGCTGGCGCCCGACGCTCATCTCGAAGCTCAGCGTGCCGGCATGGGCGTGCTGGTCGAACCCCGGCGGGGGCAGCGGGCCGACATCCATCACCACCACCGCGCGGTTGGCGACGAGGCGCTGGAACCCGTCATCCTCGGGCGCCGTCTCGACATGCTGGCCGGGCATTTCCGCCCGGCTCAGGACGAGGTCGATCAGCCAGTTCTCCTCCTCGTTGCTGTCGTTGAACAGGCACAGCCGTCCGTCGCCGTGGCGCAGCGAGCGCAGCGCCGCCGCCATCCGGGCGATCGCGCTTTCCAGCGACTGCGGCGCGTCGATCCCCGCCTCGCCCAGCACCCCGTGCAGCTCCACCAGGCGGCGCAGGATCAGCAGCTGCCCGGCCGGGCTGCGGGTGACGTGGACTCCGTCGCCGGCGATCTGGGCGACCGCTTCGGCGCTCAGCATGTCGAGCCAGCGCGGCAGGTTGCGCGCCTGGGAGGGCATGCACACCCCCGACAGCGCCAGCGCGCACAGCGCCAGCAGCCGCTCGGTGCCGGGGTCGAGCATGCCGACCGCCCGGTCCAGATGCTTGGCCTGGCGGATCAGGCTGCCGAGAAACGGCTTGGCGTCGAGCGGCTCGTCGACCGGGTAGAGATACTCGGCCGCCATCAGCCAGTTGGTCAGCCGCGCGGCGAGCACGTCCGGGCGCCAGGTCAGCGGGTGCCAGCGGTCCTCGCGCCGCAGCCAGTCCACCACCATCTCGCGGCCGTGATCGCGCGCCGTCCTGCCGCCGACGGCGCGCAGATCGCGCAGCCAGTCGAAGCCGTGCAGCGCCGCGGTCCAGGCCTGCGGCGCCTCCTTGGCGCGCCACGGATCGGGCGGCTCGGTCTCCGAATGGCCGGCGAAGGCGTATTCCCGCCGCAGCACCGCCGAGCCCCGCCTGGCATCGCCCAGCCAGGCGTCCTGCGGCGCGTGGGCGAGCCCCTTGCCGTAGCGCCCGCCGAGCGTGCGGCGGTAGAACAGCCCGTTGAACCAGATCGTCGCCAGCGAATAGACCACGCGCCGGACGGTCAGGCGCTCCAGGCGGTGGAGCGCCAGGCGCACCGGGTTGCGGCGCCGTCCGCGCACCGGCCGGGCGCCGGCCGGCCGTGCCGCGGCCGTGCCGCCGTCAGGCATCGCCGCGCAGGCGGAGGATGTTCTCCGCATAGGCCCGCTCGCCGCCGGCGAAGGCGGCGGTGCCGGCGACCAGGATGTCGGCGCCCGCCTTGGCCGCCCGCCGCCCGGTCTCCGGGTTGATCCCGCCATCGATTTCGAGCGCGATGTCGCGCCCGCTCCCGTCGATCATGCGTCTGAGCGCGCCGAGCTTGTCGAGCTGGCTCTCGATGAAGGACTGCCCGCCGAAGCCCGGGTTGACGCTCATCACCAGCACCAGGTCGACCGCGTCCAGCACCGGGGCGACCGCCGCGGCGGGGGTCGAGGGGTTGAGCGAGACCCCGGCCTTGCAGCCCTGTTCCCGGATCAGCGCGAGGCTGCGGTGGAGATGCGGCCCGGCTTCCGCGTGGACCGTGACGATGTCGGCGCCGGCGGAGGCGAAATCCGGGATGAAGGGATCGACCGGCGCGATCATCAGATGCACGTCGAAGGGCAGCGGGGAGTGCGGCTTGAGCGCCCGCACGACGCCCGGGCCGATGGTGATGTTGGGGACGAAATGGCCGTCCATGACGTCGACATGGATCAGATCGGCGCCCGCATCGGTCACGGCGCGCAGCTCCGCGCCCAGCCTCGCGAAGTCGGCCGAGAGGATGGACGGCGCAATTCTTACCGCTCGGGGCACCCGGACTTGGTAACAGCTTCACAGAGTCGCAGCAACCGGTTAGGCGTCCGCGGGGGGCTCCGGGTGGCGGCTTGTGGTCCGCGGCTTCCGTCCATGCAGCATCGCCGTCACCAGGTTTTCACCCTGGCGGACGGAGGTGAACGCGACCCCGGCGACATGGAGCGCGATCAGCGCCAGGAGGAGGTCCGCCAGCACGGAATGGAGGATCGCAACCCATTGCACGCCCCAGTACCGGTCGGTGGTGAAGAGCCAGCCCGTGAGCCCGGCACCCGCCGTCGCCGCGAGCAGGGCGACGATCATCCACCCGCCCAGGGGGTTGTGGCCGAGAAAGCGGGGCTCCGCGCCGGCGACGATCCTCCCGGCATAGGAGAGGGTCGCGCGCGGCCCGGCGACGAACCCCGCGAACCGTTCCCTTTCCCCGCCGACCGCGCCCCCGATCAGTCGCAGCAACACCAGAGCCAGGGCCGCGTAGCCCGCCCCGTCGTGGAGCCAGGGCGGGCCGTGATGGGTGATCCAGGCGATACCGACCGCGATGGCCAGGCCCCAATGCACGAGGCGGAGCGCAAGGCCCCAGACCGGAACGCGCGGGCCGTCGCCGGCGGGCACGCCCTCACCGCCGGCTGGTGTAGACGTTCTTCAGCGTGACCGGATGAAAATAGGCCTCGACGCGGTCGCCCTTCGCGTCGAGCGCGTAGACCTCCCAGCAGCCGCCGTCTTCCTTGATGAAGCGGACGTTCCAGCCTTCGCCGGTCAGCTTCTCCCGCAGCGCTTCCTTCGACTTCCAGCCCTCGCGCGGGCCGGACTCGCAGGTGTACAGGCCGGTGGCCGAAGCGGGCGCCGCCGCCAGAAGGACCGCGGTCGCGCCGATCAGGGTGGCAATGCGTTTCATCCGAGTCTCCGGGGATTGAGCGGGTGTCCTCGGGTGAACACGCCCCAAGCCACCCGATTCCGTCGCATGAGGGGGAAGATGCGCCCCGATGTCGGGTCGTTCGATGCGTCCCCCTGCGACAGGCTCGGGGCAGGTGCTACTCGGCTTCTCTCGGGACAGGCGACGCCGCGAATCGAAGGACGGGCCCCGGCCTCGCCGGCGGTTCCCGGCTAATCCAGCGCCACCGGCAAGCGCTTGCGGTAGTCCTGCCAGGCGCGGACGGAGAGCGAAGCCTCGTCGCGGCGGCGCAGCGCCTCGATCAGGGCGCGGGCGAGCTGGAGGTCGGTGATCAGGGGCAGCCCGGTCTCGACCGCGCGGCGGCGGATCTGGTAGCCGTCGGGCCGGCCGAGCGCATCGAAGCTGCGCGGGATGTTGATCACCAGGTCGACCGCGCCGGCGTCGATCAACTCGATTGCGTTGGGGCTCGGACCGGCCTCCTTGGCGACCGCGACGCAGGCGATGTCGATCGAGCCCAGCGCCTCGGCGGTGCC
>Ga0209754_1000360_pt1 | contig 67156 bp, 58 predicted proteins | sample MesohylBB_FD_187295 | JGI IMG/M metagenome (GOLD analysis project Ga0209754, IMG submission 187295) | Host-associated microbial community of the marine sponge Aplysina aerophoba from Gulf of Piran - sponge mesohyl, lysed by bead beating... | ecosystem: Host-associated > Porifera > Sponge >...
GCGGCAGCGTCGTCAGCTACGAGATCGACATCGAAGGTCTGGACCGTCCGCTGCGGGCCGAGCTGGCCGCGGCGCTGGCCGCCGACATGAACGTCGGCGATGCAGTGAGGGCGACATGGCGGGGGGCCGACTGCCTCGTCCTCGACGCGGACGACGGCGCCTCCTAGGCGGCGGGCCAGCCGCTCACCGCCTTGACCTCGAGGAACTCCTCGATCCCCCAGGCCCCGCCCTCTCGCCCGTTGCCCGACTGGCGGTAGCCCCCGAACGGGGCGGCGCTGCTCTGCACCGAGCCGTTGATCTCCACCATGCCGGACCGCAGCGTTCTCGCGACGCGGCGGGCGCGGCCGGGGTCGGAGGTCTGGACGCAGTTGCCGAGCCCGTAGACGGTGTCGTTGGCGATGCGGACGGCCTCGATCTCGGAGTCGAACGGCATCATCGCGAGAACCGGCCCGAAGACCTCCTCGCGGGCGATCGTCATGGCCGGGGTGACGTCGGCGAACACCGTCGGTCTATGGTCGGCTCCCCTCGGGGGCGGGATGTCGTTCGGTCGAGCCGCCCCGCCGGCTCACGGCTTGGTGGAGTGGCCGAAGATGTCGTCGGGGTAGTACTCGGTCTGGTGGGTTGCCGGCCGTCCCCCGAATCCGTACTCGAACTGCCAGCCGGACGGGCTCTCGAAGTAGAACGAGAACATGTGGTCGTTGGCGTGCTTGCCGGGGTGGTAGACGACGGGCACGCCGGCTGACCGGACCAGCCCGTAGGTGTGGCCGACGTCGTCGAGGTTGTCGACCTCGACCATGATGTGGACGATGCCGGGAACGTTGCCCATCCCGAACGCGATGTTGTGGTCGCGTTGGTTGCAGTGCATGAACGTCGGCGTGTCGTTGGGGTCGTCCGACTGGGGCGGGTACTCGGCGCCGCCGCGCATGCCGAGGAGGCGGTAGAACCGGTACGCGGCCTCCGTCGAGGGCTGGCCGAGGACGAGGTGGCCGAGCCCTCCCGATCCCGTGACGAAGCGGCCGTGCATCGGGCGGCCCGGATGGAACGGTCGCCGGTAGTCCACCTCGGGGCCGTGGAACAGCTCGATGGCCACTCCCGAGGGGTCCGTCGTCCGGCACAGTTGCAGCACGCGGCGTTCGGCGGCCTCGGCGGACGTGCACTCGACGACCTCGACCCCGGCGCCGCGCAGCCGTTCCACGAGGCCATCGAGCTCGTCGGGCCCCGCGACGCGGAGCCCGGCGTAGGCGATGTCGTCGCGGTCCCCGGCGTGCAGCCTGAGCCGGCGATACCAGTAGTCCATGCGAAGATCGACGGTCTCGGCGTCGTGTTCGACGACCTCGAAGCCGACGATCCCGGCCGCGTAGTCCTTCCACGCGGCAAGGTCGGCGACCTCGATCCCGATGTAGCCGAGCTCGGTCACGCCGTGGTCGGTCATTCCGCCTCCTCGACATAGGCGAGCACATCGCACACGACTGCGATGCCGTCGCCCCCGTCGGGCACAGGTATGCAGTGCCGGGACGGTCGCGACCGCGGGTCGGGGAAGTGCTCGAGCCAGATCGGGTTCAACTCGGCGACCGTCGACGGGACGTCGTGGGTGAAGAACGTCATCTTGGCGACGTCGTCCCACGAGGCGCCCGCGGCGGCGAGGATCCCTCCGACGTGGATGAAGAGGTTGGCGACCTGATCGGCCACAGACTCCGGGACGTCGCGGGTTCCCGGTTGGAACGGCGACACCACGCTGCTGGCCACGAGAGGACCGATCCGGGTGGCGGTGGCGATCGGCGCGAGATGGCTGAGCGTGGCTATGTCGAGCGAGGAACGGCGCGCGGTCACGGCCGGCCGCCGTCGCGCCGGTCGAGCCAGGCCTCGTACTCGTCGCGCTGGGGCGCATCGAGAGGGAAGTAGCCGACGGTGGAGGCCCCGCCGGAGACCTTCTCCAGCGCGAACTCCTCCTCGGTCTCCGCCGCGAGGGCCGACTCGGCGACCTCGCGGACGATGGCCGCGGGAACGACCAGGGCGCCCTCGCCGTCGCCGACGATCACGTCGCCGGGAAACACCGCCGCCCCCGCGCAGCTGACCGGGATCTGGGAGTCGCACGGGAAGTGGCGCCGTCCGTATGTGGAGGCGTGGGACGACTGGTGGTACACCGCGATGCCCAGGCCCTTGATGGCGGGTGTGTCGCGCAGGGCGCCGTCGGTGACGATTCCGGCTGCGCCGAGGGCTCGGGCCCGCGAGGCGTAGATGTCGCCTATCGTCCCGGCATGGGGCTCGTAGCGTGCGTCGATCACGAGCACCTCGCCCGGCTGGAGGCTCTCGACGGTCTCTCGTTGAACGTCGGCGCCGAGCACCGAGGCCATGTCGGGCCGGTGCGGGAGGTAGCGCAGCGTCCGGGCGACGCCGATCATCCGCTGGGCGTCGTTCAGCGGTCGCAGGCCGCCGAAGAACGAGTTCTGGTAGCCGCGGCTCTGCAGCTCGCCCGACAGCGACGCCGTCGAGAGCGCCTCGAGCATCCGCCGGGTCGCAGCGTCGAGACGGGTCTCCGGTAGGTGTCCGGCAGTCACGTAATGGCCTCCTCGCGATCGGGTTCCTCGTTCGGGCGGGCCGTCACAGTCCCGCCTCGTCGAATCGGCCGACGGGAAAGGAGACGAAGCGGGTCTCGGAGAAGAAGGCGCGGCTGTGGTTGGCGCCCTCCCGGCCCTCGCCGCTTCCCTTCACCCCGCCGAAGGGCTGGCGCAGGTCCCGCGCGAAGCCGGAGTTGATCCAGATCATCCCGGCTTCGAGTTGGAGCGCCACCGAGTGGGCGGTGGACTGCGAGCCGGTCCAGATGTAGCCGGCGAGGCCGTAGCTGCTGTCGTTGGCGATGGCCAGGGCGTCGGCCGCGTCGGCGAACGGCAGGATCACCGCGACAGGCCCGAAGATCTCCTCCTGGCAGACCCGGGCCCCCGGATCGATGTCGATGATCGCGGTCGGGTCGATGAAGAGGCCGTCGTCTCGCGGGGCGACGCCCCCGAAGAGGATGGTGCCCTCTGTGCCGGCGAGCTCGATGTAGGCCTTCACTCGCTCGTACTGTGCCTCGGAGACGACGGGTCCGATGACCGTGTCCGGGTCGAAGGGGTCGCCGACCCGCCAGCGCTCGGCGCAGGCCTCGAATCGAGCGAGGAACTCGTGGTAGATCGACTGCTGGACGAGGATGCGGGAGCCGGCGACGCAGGACTGTCCGGTGTTGCTGAAGATCGCGGCCGCAGCCTCGCGCACGGCCTCGTCGAGCGGAGCGTCGTCGAAGATGATGGTGGCGGACTTCCCGCCCAGTTCGAGCGAGACGCGCTTGGAGGTTCCCGCGGTCCGCCGGGAGATGTCCTGGGCCGCTCGCGGCGAGCCGGTGAAGGAGACCCCGGCGATGCCGGGATGCTCGACGAGCGCCGCGCCGGCCTCGGGGCCGAAGCCGTGGACGGCGTTGTAGACGCCGGGCGGGACCCCGGCGCCGTCGAGGATCTCGGCGAGCATGGCGATCGACAGGGGGGCGAGTTCGGAGGGCTTGTGGACCGCGCTGTTGCCGTAGGCGATGCAGGGCGCGATCTTCCACGTTGAGAGCATCACCGGCCCGTTCCACGGTGTGATGAGGCCGAACACCCCGGCCGGGTGGGTCAGGGTGTAGGTGATGAGGCGGTCGTCGAGGTTGTAGGACTGGTTGGCGGCGAGTTCCTGTTCCTCTGCGAAGAACCGGAAGTTCCACGCCGATCGGGCCACCATCGCCTCCGCGGCCTCTCCGATCGGCTCGCCCATCTCGAGGGCCTGGATCGCGGCGAGGTCCGCGGCGCGCTTCTCTATGGCGTCGGCCACTCGGAACAGCGCCGACCGGCGCTGGGAGGCGGGGGCTCTGGCCCAGTCGCCGGCTTCGAAGGCTGTGGTCGCGGCGGCGACCGCGGCCGCCACGTCCTTGTCGCGGCCCCGGGCCGCGATCCCCGCCGGTTGCCGGTTCGACGGGTTGGTGACCGTGAAGGTCGCCCCGTCGTGGGAGTCGGTGAAGCGGCCGCCGATGTAGTGGCGGGCCGTGCGCGCGGCGCCACCGCCGCCGGTGGACGGGGTCACTGTGATCCCCGGCGGTCGAGGGCGGAGCGGGCGTCGCGCAGGTCGTCGTTGATGCCGTTGACGATGTGGTCCCAGTCGGTCGAGACCGAGATCATCCGGAAGCCCTGGTCGATGCGCTGCCTCAAGAGTTCGGCCGAGCCGTAGATGCCGGCGGCGATGCCGCAGCCGCGGCAGGCGTCGACCACCCGACCGAGCGCCGACTGGAAGTCGGAGGCCGGGTCATCGAGCGCCGGTGGCCGGCCGAGCGAGGCGCCGAGGTCGCTCGGGCCGACGAACAGCCCGTCGATCCCCTCGGTGCGAGCTATGTCGAAGACCCGATCGACGGCGGTGGCCGTCTCGATCATGGGGATCACCAGGATCGTGTCGTTGGCCTCGTAGAAGTAGTCGTCGCCGTGGTGGACGGTGGCGGCGATGGCCCCCATGCTGCGCTCGCCGGCCGGCGGGTACCGGCAGGCCTGCACGGCGGCCGCAGCTTCCTCGGCTGTGTTGACCATGGGGATGATGACGCCGAGGGCGCCGGCGTCGAGGAGCGCGCCGAGGGCGGCCGGATCGGCTGAGGGCGCTCGGGCGATCGGCGTCGCCCCGCCCATCACGACGGCGTCGATCATGCGGGTGGCGGCGGCGAAGTCGCCCGCGCCGTGCTGGTGGTCGACGCAGACGAAGTCATAGCCGCTCTGCGACGCCAGCTGGGCTGCCAGCGGCTCGCGGAAGAACGTCCAGTAGCCGATGGCCGTGGCGCCGCCGGCGAGGCCGGCTCGGGTCACGGTCACGCCGGCGGTCCCTCGATCCGGAGCTCGATGTCGGCCATGGGCGCCAGCCTGGCGAGAACGTGGTCGCCGGGCCCGACCTCGACCGCCGCGATGAACGAGCCGGACAGGACGGTGTGACCGGCCTCCATCGAGACGTCGAACTGGGCCAGCTTGCGGGCGAGCCAGGCGACCGCGTTGATGGGGTTCCCCATGACGGCGGCGCCCGTGCCCGACTCCACCAGCTCGTCGTTCAGGTAGAGCTCGCCCTTCACCGCCTTGAGATCGAGCGCGGCCAGCGGCAGGGGCCGCCCGCCGAGAGCGACGAGGCCGCAGGAGGCGGCGTCGGCGATGCTGTCGATGACGCCGCCGCTCGGGCCGTCGCGGCTGTAGCGGCTGTCGACGATCTCGATCGCCGGCATGACGAACTCTGTCGCCAGCACCACGTCGGCCGCGTTGACGTCGGGTCCCCCGAGCCGAGAGGAGAGGACGAACGCGATCTCGATCTCGACCCACGGCCGGTTGAGGCGGCTGAGCGGGATCTCGCTGCCCTCGTCGATGAACCACGTGTCGAACAGCGTGCCGTAGTCGGGCTCGCTCGCACCGAACCGGTCGCGCATCGGTGCCGACGTGTAGCCGACCTTGTGACCCTTGACCATGTGGCCGCGAGCCACCTTCTGCTGCGTGACGAGCTGGGAGATCGCGTAGGCGTCGGCGTCGGTCATGCCGGGATGCGTCGCCGTGAGCGGATCGATCCACTGGCGCTGCTGCTCTGCGGAGACCAGAGCGGCCGCCGCCTCCTGCCGCTGCTGGTGGCTGAGGGTCATCGGGAGCCGGTCACGCGCTCGGCGGGGCGACCCGTCATTGCCCGTTGGGGTGGGGCCACGAGCCGTCGTCGTGGGTCATGAGGGCCAGCCACCGCTCGTAGAAGCCTCTGAGCGACATCTCGCTGATCGGCGCCGCGAGCTTGCCGGGCAGTTCGGGGTCGGTCTCGGTCGCCCGGTTCAACCCCATCTGGATGTTGAACGGCTGTTTGCGGAGCTGGGGCGATTGCAGGTTCCGTTGGAGGGTGCTCCAGATCGACACGTCGTCCTGCTCGAAGATCCCGCTGGGTCCGAAGGTGACGGCTGCCATCCGCCTCAGGTCTTCTTTGACTTCCGGTGGCGCCGATGCGTTCACGTAGGCCCAGGACCAGACCTCCATCTCTGCGGGCCCCTTCGGATGCCAGACCCGTATCGTCGGAACGTCGGCTGAGAGGAACGAGAAGTTGGGGAAGACGGTGGCGTGGCTCTCCATCCGGCGGCGGACGTCGCCGATCCGTTCGGACGTCTCGGCACTGGTGTGCTCGAAGTACTCCTTGACGCTGGAAGGGAGGATGCCGTCGTCGAGCCCGGCCGTCTGGGCGAGGAACCAGCCGGTGCCGTGCCCGTAGGGGCTCGAGAACTGGCCGCCGTCGAGGTGGGCGGCGGTGTGTGCATAGTCGGAGGACACGTTCATGACGGCGTAGGGCGAGATGTGGGTTGTGAAGAGGTGGTAGTTGTCGCTGGCGAACTGGTCGGCTCCGAGCTTCCAGTTGGCCTGGATGCGCCACTTCTGGGTGCCGCCGAGGAGTTCGGCGCCTCCTTCGACCCGATCGAAGGCCGCGTCGAGGTAGAACTTCATGTCGCCGAGGTACTGGTCCAGGCTGGGGGCGGCCGGGTCGAACGTGGCGAAGACCAGGCCGCGGTAGCTGTCGAGCTGGGCGACCGGCCGGAGGCTCCACTCGGCCTTGTCGATGGCGCCGTTGTAGACGTACTCCTCCGTCATGGCCGTCAGGGTGCCGGCGGTGTTGTACGACCAGCCGTGATAGGGGCAGGTGAAGGCCCGGGCGGTTCCGAAGTCCTCGCAGGTCACTCGCATGCCGCGGTGCCGGCAGGCGTTGAGGAAGCAGGCCAGGGATCCGTCGCGTTGACGTACCAGGACGACTGGATCGGCGCCCATGTAGGCCGTCACGAAGTCGCCCGGGGCGGGCAGTTGGCACTCGTGCGCGACGAACAGCCAGGAGCGGCCGAAGATCTTCTCGAGCTCGGCCTCGTAGATGTCCTCGTCGCTGTACACCGCGGGGTAGAGAAGGCCTGCTTCGACGTCGACGAGCGTGGTCGGGTCCACGAGTCACCTCCTGCAGCGATATGCCTCTGCAATCTGACCGGCTCTCGGGGCGCACGCAAAGGATCCGGTCCGCTGGCTGAAACACCGCGGCGAAGGAAGAGGACTCGGGCTCGCGCCGGCTTGCCGCAAGGTGCCCTTGCGGGCACCGGAATGCCCTCGCTCAGGCCACCTTTGTGAGATCGAGCATCGACCGGACATCGGCCGGACCGAGCACGGCCATGTTCATCGCTTCCAGGATGCCGACGGCTCGGGCCACGAGGTCGGCGTTGGTGGCGAGTTGCCCGCGTCTGAGATAGAGGTTGTCCTCGAGGCCGACGCGGACGTTTCCTCCCGTCAACACGGCTGCAGCGACGTAGGGCAGCTGGTCCCGTCCGATCGAGAAGGCCGAGAACGTCCAGTCGTCGGGAAGGTTGTTGACGAACGCGAGCAGGGTGTTGAGATCGTTGGGTGCTCCCCAAGGTATGCCCATGCAGAGCTGGACCATGACGGGATCGTCGAGCAGGCCCTGGGCGTACAACCACTTCGCGAACGTCAGGTGGCCGGTGTCGAAGAGCTCGAGCTCGGGCCGCACTCCCAGATCCTTCACCTGCCTGGCCATCTCGACGAGGATGGACGGCGTGTTGGTCATGATGTAGTCGGACTCGCCGAAGTTCATCGTGCCGCAGTCGAGGGTGCAGATCTCGGGCATCAGCTGCCGGACGTGCTCGAGTCGTTCGGTGGCGCCGGCCATGTCCGTGCCGTCCTCATTGAACGGCAGGGGCTGGTCCGGGGGGCCGAGCGTGAGGTCGCCGCCCATGCCGGCCGTCAGGTTGATGACGACGTCGACGTCCGACTGCCGGACTCGTTCGACGACCTCGCGGTAGTAGTCGACTTCGCGTGAGGGGTCGCCGGTGATCGGATCCCGTACGTGGATGTGAACCACCGCGGCGCCGGCACTTGCTGCGTCGATGCAGTCTCGGGCGATGTCGCGGGGGGCGTACGGCACCAGGTCCGACTTCTTGACGGTGTCGCCGTTCCCGGTCACGGCACAGGTGATGAACGCGCTCGTCACGGGTCTTGTCCTCCCTGATCCTCGGGGTTGGGGTTGTCGCGGTCATGGGACGGCCCGTGGGCCGGCGGGCGCTGCCGGTCGAGGAGCAGGTCGAGCGCGAGGGCGAGCTGGGAGCGCTGCCGTGCCGGGGGCCAAGCCTCGGGGTCGAACGTTGCGTCCAGTCCGATGCCGTTGAGCGACTGGAGCAGTTGGACGGCCAGGTCGTGGGCAGGAGTCGCGAGGTCCAGACCCTCGTTGGCGATGACCTGGTCCAGGCATTGGGCGATGTAGTCCGTCCACCCCTGCTGCAGGCGCCGGTTGTGGTTCGCCAGGAGCTCGTCGACGGTGGAGTGAACCCAGAACCACATCCAGACCCGCCACTCCGCGGCGCGATCCCCGGTCGTCGGAATGGCGACATCGAGCGTTTCGAGCAGCTCGGACCGGTTCGTCGGCGACGTTGACTTCGCGGCTTGGAGGGTGGCGTCGGCGAAGGCCTGGAGCGCTGCGGTGAGCAGCGCCTCCTTGCCGTCGAAGTAGTGGGCGAGGGCGCCCGTGGTGCAGCCGGCCTCGGCTGCGATCTCTCGCAGCGTGACGCCGGCCAGTCCCAGCGTGGCGATCGAGCGCCCGGCAGCGCGGGCGAGTTCGGCTCGGCGGGCATCGTGGTCAACAAGCTTCGGCATCGGTCGGGCGCAGTCTCGTTCGGGGTCTTCGGAAGTCTACTTGACACGGGTAATGTCACACAGATAACATAACTGCTGTAACATTATAGCGGTGATGTCACCGCTCCGGCGGGGGAGGATGCCGTGGACGTATCGAAGATGGAGACCGGGAGAGACCGCGGTCTCGACGGCGCGGGGCCCGTGGACCGTGCAGCCGCCCTCCTCGGTGCATTCGACCGCGGCGAGTGGGTGGGGCTGTCGGCGCTCGCCCGGCGGGTCGGGCTCCCCAAGTCGAGCGCGTACCGCTTGCTGGGGATGCTCGAGCGCACGGGGATGGTGCAGAAGCGGGGGCCGTCGTACGCATTGGGGATGCGGCTGTCCGAACTCGGAAGCCGTGTTCCGCTGTGCGAGGCCGATGCGCTGCTCGAGCTGTCGGTGCCGCATCTCGTGGATCTCTGCGGCCGAGCCGGCGAGACTGTCCACCTCGCGATCCCGGACCGGACCGATGTCTTCGTAGCAGCGAAGCTGCACGCTCCCTGCGCCCCGACGGTGCCGACATCGGTGGGAGCGCGGCTGCCTGCGCACTGCACAGCGTTGGGAAAGGTGCTGCTCGCGTTCTCGCCCCGCGAGGTCCTGCATCGATTCCTCGTAAGACCGCGCGCCATCTACACGGGCCGGACACTGATAGAGGGACGGGTCATCGAGGCGGAGTTGGCGAGGGTGCGGCAAGAGCGGGTCGCGTACGATCGCGAGGAGTTGCTCACCGGTCTGGGGTGCACAGCCGTGCCGGTGCTCGGGGAGCGGGGCGCGATGGCGGCAGTCTCGTTGTCGGGCCGCAGCGATGCGGTCGGCAGGCATCGCGCTCAGCTCGCAGCGACTGCCGACGCGATCTCGGTCGCGCTGGCGACCAAGCGCCCGGCGCCCCGGTCGCCGACCCCTCAGTGCTTCGTTCGAACCCGAGTCCGCCCTCCCGAAGTGGTTGCAGGCGGGCAGCGAGATCACGCCTCGCTGGAATTGTCGGCCAGCTCGACATAGATCTCGGCATCCTCAATGACAAGGGCAGCCGCGTGGTGACATGACTCCAGTCCTAGAAGAGCAGGGAGATGCAGTTGGCCAGCACCACGCTCTGGTCGAGCCTGATCGTGCGGTCGCAGATCAGCCAGCTGTCGCTGTCGCGTCGCAGCACGTCGGATCGTTCGCCGGCCCAGATGTGGGTCTCGGACTCGAGACGGTTCGCGTAGCAGATGAAGTTGGACCGTACGGCGAAGCGGTCGGCGTCAGCTGGCGCCACCCGGATGTTGCCGATGATACGGCGGGTCCGGGTGGGAGGCTGCTCCGCCCAGGCGAAGGCTGTCCGGAGCCGTTTGACCCGCCGCTCGAGCGTCGGCCAATCGTCGTCGAAGTGCGCGAGTTCCGAGTCATCGCTCGAGTCGCGCCTCTGCCGGCGCCCCTGGTTGAACCTCGTCGGCATCCAGTAGCGGATGTCGTCGGACAGGAGGCCGAGCCACGTCTCGAAATCGCGGTCGTCGAGCAGCTGCGCCTCGTAGTAGAGGAATTGCTCGATCTCTTTGACGAGTTCGACGGCAGCGGTGTCCAGACGAGCCATGTTCGGATTCGGCCTTGCGCGTGTTCCAGGTGATCGGCAACTGAGATGACCGTACCAAGAGGCCGATTGTCGCAGCAACACCCGCGGTCCGTTGGACGGCACGAGGGAGCGAGCCGCGGTGACGCCGCGCGCTCGAGGGTCGGGCGGTGCGATACTGCGGCCCGCAGAGGAATGCCGGGCTGCGGTGCGAAGGCGAGGGTGCGTTGACGGCGAGGACCATCGGGCTGGTGGGCACGGGAGTGATCGGTGCCGGCTGGGCGGTGCGCGCTCTGAGCCGCGGCCACGACGTGATTGCCTGGGATCCCGTCGGCGGCGCCGAGGATCGGCTCCGGGCCGCCGTCGAGCGAGCCTGGCCCTCCGCCACCCGTCTGGGGCTGTTCCCCGGAGCCGATCCGGTCCGGCTGCGGTGGGCCGGCAGCCCCGAGGAGGTCGCGGCCGGGGCCGGCTGGGTGCAGGAGAGCGCCCCCGAGGACGAACCGCTCAAGCGGTCGCTCCTGCACAGGCTGGACGGGGCGGCCGATCCGGCGACGGTGATAGCCAGCAGCTCCTCGGGGCTGCTGCCCAGCCGTCTCGCCGAGGGGCTCGGCCATCCCGAGCGGCTGCTCGTCGGCCATCCGTTCAACCCCGTGTACCTGTTGCCCCTGGTCGAGGTCGTCCCTGGCGAGGCCACCGCCGAGGAGACAGTTGCCGCGGCCATGGCCCACTACGGCGATCTGGTCATGTACCCGCTGCTGGTGCGCAACGAGATCGAGGGCTACCTGTCGGACCGCCTCCAGGAAGCGCTGTGGCGTGAGAACCTGCACCTGGTGAACGACGGCGTGGCCACCACCGCCGAGCTGGACGACTCGATCGTCTACGGCCCCGGCCTGCGCTGGGCGGCCATGGGCACCAACCTCACCTTCCACCTGGCCGGAGGCGAGGGCGGCATGCGCCACATGCTGGGCCAGTTCGGGCCCGCGCTGAAGCTGCCGTGGACCCGGCTGGAGGCCCCCGAGCTCGGCGCAGAGTTGATCGAGGCCCTCGCCGCGGGCTGCGAGGACCAGGCCGGCGGCCGGTCCATCGCGGCGTTGGAGCGGCAGCGGGACGACTGCCTGCTGGCCGTGATGCGGGCGTTGCGACCGAGCGGCATCGGCGCCGGTCGCCTCGTAGCCGAGCGGGAGGCACGGATCCTGGCCGCCAGGGCGTCCACCGAGGCCGGGCCTTGGACGCCCGGCACCGGGATCGAAGCCCCGCTGGCCCTGTACGCGGCCGTGGTCGAGTCCGACTGGGTGGACTACAACGGCCACATGACCGAGTGGGCCTTCCTGACGGTGTTCGGGTGGGCGTCCGACGCGCTGTTCCGCTACCTGGGCATCGACGAGGCCTACCGGGCCGGCGGGCACTCGTACTACACGGTCGAGACCCACCTCAACCACCGCCGGGAGGCCTCCCTCGGTGAGCCGTTGCGGGTCACCACCCAGGTGCTCGGCAGCGACGCCAAGCGGCTGCACATCTTCCACACGATGTACCGCGACGGTGAGATGCTGTGCACCGGCGAGCAGATGCTGGTCCACGTCGACACCGCGGCCGGCCGCAGTGCGCCGCTGCTGCCCGGCCCCGCGGCCGCAGTGGCCGCGGTGACGGTCGCTCATGCGTCGATGCCGGCGCCGCCGCAGGCCGGTAGTCGCATGGCCATCCCCGAACCCGAGGATTGAGCAAGGAGGCCGGCTTGGACTTCTCGATCAACGAATCCCAGCAGATGGTCGTCGACACCGTCCGCGCCTTCACCGAGCGCGAGCTCGTCCCCCACGAAGAAGAGGTGGAGCGCACCGGCGAGGTCCGGCCCGAGCTGGTGGACCGGATCCGCGGCAAGGCCATCGATGCGGGCCTGTACGCGGCCAACATGCCCGCGGAGCTCGGCGGCGGCGGCCTGGACGACCTGACCCTGGCCATGGCCGAGCGAGCCTTCGGCTGGACGGCGTACGCCCTGCACTACATCGTGGCCCGCCCCTCCAACATCCTGCGGGCCTGCACCGGCGACCAGGTCGAGGAGTACCTGCTGCCCACCGTTCGGGGCGAGCGGGTGGAGTGCCTGGCCATGAGCGAGCCCGACGCGGGCTCCGACCTGAGGGGCATGACCTGCCGGGCCGAGCGCCGGGGCGACGAGTTCGTGGTCGACGGCGCCAAGCACTTCATCAGCCACGCCGACCTGGCCGACTACGTGATCCTGTTCGCAGCCACCGGCACGGCCGACACCCCGCGCGGCCCCCGCAAGCTGATCTCGTCGCTGCTGGTCGATCTCGACACACCCGGCGTCGAGCGGGTGCCGGGCTACAACTGCGTGTCGAACCGGGGCTACCACAACTTCATCCTCAACTTCGACGACGCCCGGGTGCCGGCCTCCAAGCTGCTGGGGGAGGAGCACCGGGGCTTCGAGGTGGCCAACGAGTGGCTGGGCAGCACCCGCCTGCAGGTGGCCGCGGTGTGCCTGGGGAGGGCCGACCGGGCCCTGTCGGTGGCTCTCGACTGGGCCGCCACCCGTGAGCAGTTCGGGCAGCGCATCGGGCGGTTCCAGGGAGTGTCCTTCAAGCTGGCCGACATGCGCACCCGGCTGCTGGAGGCCGAGTTGATGACATACCGGGCCGCGTGGCTGTCGGCGCAGGACGAGATGACGGACGCCGACGCGGCCATGGCCAAGCTGTCGGCCACCGAGATGCTCCAGTTCGTGTCGGACGAGGCCATCCAGATCCTCGGCGGCATGGGGCTGATGGACGAGCTTCCGCTCGAGCGGATCTGGCGCGACGCCCGCGTGGACCGCATCTGGGACGGCACCAGTGAGATCCAGCGCCACATCGTGTCGCGCGACATGCTGCGGCCTCTCGGCTGCTGACATGCCGTGGCCCCGACAGTGATTCCGACCGCGAGCCGGCCCTGGTCGTGACCAGCCGGCTCGATCGGCTGTTGAGGCCGCGGTCGCTGGCCTTCGTCGGGGGCGCGGCCGCCGAGCTCGCCATCGACGCCTGCCGCTCCTTCGGCTTCTCGGGGGACATGTGGGCCGTCAACCCGAGCCGGGAGCTGCGGGGCCTTCCCACCTTCGCCTCAGCGGGAGAGCTGCCGGCCGGCGTCGACGCCGCCTTCGTGGGCGTCGACCGCCACGCCACCATCGCGGTGGTGGGCCAATTGGCCGCTCGGGGCACGGGCGCGGCGGTGTGCCATGCCTCGGGCTTCGCGGAGACAGGCGAGGACGCAGCGGCCCTTCAGCGTGAGCTGGTGGCCGCGGCGGCGGGAATGCCCCTGGTGGGTCCCAACTGCTACGGGACGCTGTCGGCGGTGGCCGGCGCGGCGCTGTGGCCCGACGTCCACGGGCTGGCCCGTTGCCAGCGCGGCGTCGCACTGCTCAGCCAGAGCGGCAACATCGCGGTCAACCTCACCATGCAGCGACGGGGCCTCGACATCGCCTGGGTGATGACGCTGGGAAACCAGGCCGATGTGGGTATCTCCGAAGCCTTCGAGGCCATGGCCGTGGACGACACGGTCACCGGGGTGGGTCTGTGCGTCGAGGCATTGGACGACATCGGGCACTTCGCCTCGGCCGCCGCCGCGGCACGCGACCGGGGTCTGCCGGTGGTGGCGCTCAAGCTGGGAGCCTCGGAGACCTCCGGCGCCATCGCGGTCACCCACACCGCCTCGCTGGTGGGCGACGACGCCGCCTACGACGCGCTGTTCCGCCGGCTCGGCATTCGGCGGGTGCACACTCTGCCCGAATTGCTCGACACGCTGGCCGTCCTGGTCGCGCTCGGACCGCTGAGGGGCAACCGGCTGCTGTCGTTGAGCTGTTCCGGCGGCGAGGCGGCTCTGGTCGCCGACCGCAGCCGCGGCCGCGATCTGTGCTTCCCGCCGTTTGCCCCCGACCACGCCGGCCGGGTGGCGTCCGCCCTCGACGGCCGGGTCGCGGTCACCAACCCGCTCGACTACCACACCTTCATCTGGGGCGACGAGGCTCGCCTGGCCGGCTGCTTTCGCGCCGCCCTCGGAGCGGGAGCCCAGGCGGCCGGCCCAGCGCCCTTCGATGCCGCGCTGCTGGTGATCGACTTCCCCGCCGAGGGGCTCGACCGATCGCGTTGGTGGCCCACCCTGCGGGCCTTCAGTGGGGCCTGCACCGCCAGCAGCACTCCCGGCGTGGTCGCCGCGTCGATGGCTGAGAACATGCCCGTCGAGGCTCGCGGCCGGGCCGGCGAGCTGGGTCTGGCCGCCTGCGCCGACATCGACACCGCTCTGTCCGCCCTCGAGGCCGCCGCCGTCTGGGGGCAGCGGACCCATGAACCGGCTTGCCTGCCGCCGGCTCCGGCGAGCGGCACCAGCCTCGACCACACCGTGCTGTCGGAGTACGAGGCCAAGCGCCGCCTAGACGCGGCCGGGGTCGTCGTACCGGCCGGCACGGTCGTGGCTGCGGACCAGGCTGCGGCCGCCGCGGCCGAGATCGGGTACCCGGTCGTGGTCAAGGCCACGGGCCTCGCCCACAAGACGGAGGCCACCGGCGTGGTGGTCGGCCTCGAAGGCCCGGAGGAGGCAGCCGACGCGGCCCGGCGCCTCGCCGGCGGCGGCGGGACCGTGCTGGTCGAGTCCTGCATCACCGGCGCCGTCGCCGAGTTGCTCGTGAGTGTCCGGTCGGCGCCTCCGATCGGGATGCTGCTCACGCTCGGAGCAGGCGGGACTCTGGCGGAGTTGCTCGACGACACCGTCAACCTGCTGTTGCCGGCGCCGGGCGCCGGCGTTCTCGAGGCCCTGCGCAGCCTGCGGATCTGGCCGGCGCTGGCCGGCCATCGGGGCCACCCTGCCGCCGCCGTCGATGCGGTGGTCTCGGTGGTCGCTGCACTGGGCGCGCTGGTGCGCGACGACCGCAGCATCATCGAAGTGGAGATCAACCCCCTCATGGTCACGCCGCACGCCGCCGTCGCCGCCGACGCGCTGATGCTCGTGGCCGAGCCACCGGAGCCTGACTGAGAACGCCTCGACCGGTTCGCCCTGCGTGGGCGGCTGTCGACCCCAGAAACTCCCCTCCATTCCGGATCAGTGGAGTCAGGATGGAGACTCAGTGGAGAGCGGTCCCGTGAAATAAGCCACTTCGTCAACCGGCGAGGCCCTGTGGCGCAGCTAGGGTGATGGTTGGTGTCCATTCGGCGTGTCGGAACCCGGCTGGCGGCATTCTGTTTGGTCGTACTGGCCGCGATCGGCGCGCTCCCGGGCAATGCGGCCGCCGAGACGAGCTTGGTGGTTGAGGCCGGCTACGGCGGGCACGGCCAGCCCGGGCGACCGTTCCCGCTGCTGATCGCGGTCACCACCGACGTCCTCTTCGTCGGCGAGCTGCAGATCGGCAGCCCGGACTCCGGTCTCGCGATCGCCAGGCAGGTGGAGATTCCCGCCGGCACGACACGCGAGTTCACCGTCGTCTGGGAGGGGAACCCGTGGGGAGACGTTGTCGCGGTCGGGCTGGTGGCAGGGGGCGAGGTCGTTGCGTCAGCGACAGCGCGCCCGATGGAGCAGCAGAACGTGGACCTGGCGGGGGTGTTGCCGGCGCTCGCCGATCGCGGCCTCCCCGAGCGGGCGCCCCTGGTCGTCGACGCCGGTGAGGCGATGCTCTTCCCGGTGGATCCGGCCGGCTTGGCGGCCGGATGGGCCGTGCTGGCACCGCTCGACTTCGTGGTGGCGACGGCCGCCGACCTTCGCGGGCTCGACCGCGCCGGAATGGACGCGTTGCTGGGGTGGGTGAACCGGGGCGGGCGCCTGATGGTGGACGAGCCCGCCGGAACCGAGATCCCGGGCGTTCCCGCGGCTTGGCAGCCCGGCGGTGCCCGGCAGCGGATGGCGGGCCAGGGCGAGATCATCGTCACCGAAGGCCGGGCCTCGTCGGGCCACTGGGATCGAATGTTCGAGCCGGCGGCTACCAGGTCGGCTCGGGAGGACGAGGCCTGGGCGGAGTTCGGCAGGTTCTGGGGCTTCGAGCCGCTGAGTTGGGCGCTGGGACGCGACGCCGATGTGAAGCTCCCCAGCGCGGGCTGGCTCGCGGCCCTCGTCGGCGCCTATGTCGCGGTGGCGGGCCCGGGCGTGTGGCTCGCCGCGAGGGGGCTGCGCCGGCCTGGGCTGGGCTGGATCATGGTGCCGGTGGCCGCCCTCTGCTTCGCCGCCGTCATCTGGGCCTTCGCATCGAGTTTCAGGAACAGCGCCAAGACCGCCCACGGGACCATCGTCGAAGTGGCGCCCCGGGGGACGGTGGCCACCACGTTCTCGCTGCTGAACTCCAGCGGCGGCGGCCGCGACTCGATCTCGCTGCCGCCGGGCTGGTCGGTGGCTTCCAGCCGCACCGAAGGTCAGCGCAGCGTGCTCGACATCGCCGACGGTCCGGCGGGGTCGGTCGCCTCGATCAAGCTCGACGCGGGCGGGTTCAGCATGCTCGGCGCCGGCGGCGCCCTGCCGGAGCTCGACGGCGCGCTCGAGGCGAGGGCCTGGTCCTCAGGAACGGGAAGGGTCACCGGGGTTGTGACCAACAACTTGGCGGTGGATCTGCACGAGGTCGCCGTGTTCGCGGACCAGGCCGGCATGAACGTCGGAACGGTGCCCGCCGGCTCGGCGGTGGAGTTCGACTATTCGGGCCGGGTGGCCGATCCATTCATCGGCGAGCCGATCGAGTTCCGGATCTGGGATGACGCGTTCGCACCGGACTTCCACGGCGAGGGCCGTCCCTACGATCCCGGGCCGGTCAACCTCGGGCTGTGGAGCGAGCTGAACGCCCGCTGGTCGCTCAACTCGCGGCGGGTGGGGCAGGTGGTGGTGGCGGCATGGACCGAGGATCTCGCCTCCCCGCTGGACGCCGGCGTTCGTGCCGGCCGGACGCTGCTCGTGGCCCGGGCCACGATCGAGCCCGACGGCGGACTTCTCAGCGACATCGCCGTGCCCCGTGACATCGTGCGGGGCCCAGGAGCCCTGGGCTCCGACTTCAGGCTCATGGACGGATGGGGCGGCGGCGCCATGTTCCGCTTCGTGCTGCCCTCCGACGCTCGCCACCACGAGCTCGTGCTCGCCGTTCCCCGGGGCCAGCGGCGGATCGAGCTGTGGACCGGGGCCGGGGCCGGATGGCGCCACGTCGATCTGGAGGCCGACCGGACGGCGGTGTTCCGGCTGCCGCCCGAGAGCATCGACGACGGGCGCGTCTACGTGAAGGCCCTGTTCGACTTCGATCGCGGGTCCCCGCTGCTGCGAGAGCTGGCCGTGCGCAGCCCGCGGGCCGGTGAGGAGCTCTCGGCGCTGTCGTTCGTGACGGCCGATGCCGCCCCGGGCGGTCGGGTCGGAGCGGCCGGATGAGCGCCGCCGCCCCCGTCGAGGCCAGCGGTCCGGGGAGCACGGCCGCGGTCGCCATCACGGGGCTGCGCAAGCGCTTCGGCAAGTTCGTCGCGGTCGACGACTTGAGCCTGGAAGTCCCGGCCGGGGCCATCTACGGCCTGATCGGGCCCAACGGAGCAGGCAAGACCACCACCTTCGCGGTCATCTCGTCGGTGCTGGCGCCCAGTTCGGGCAGCCTGTCGGTTCTCGGCCACGACCCCGTCGCCTCGCCGCAGGAGGTCCGCCGGGTGCTGGGCTACATGCCCGACTCGCTCGGCGTTTACGCCGACCTCGACGTGGACGAGTATCTGCGCTTCTTCGCGGCGGCATACAAGATCCCGGCGCGGTCCCGGCCCGGCCTGCTCGACGGCCTGCTGGAGCTGGTCGCCCTGGAAGGCAAGCGCACCGCCCGGGTGGACAGCCTGTCGCGGGGAATGAAGCAGCGGCTGAGCCTGGCCAGAGCGCTCGTGCACGATCCGGAGGTGCTGATCCTGGACGAACCCGCCAGCGGCCTCGACCCGAGGGCGAGGTCGGAGCTGCGGGCCCTGCTCGTCCATCTCTCCGAGATGGGCAAGACCATCGTCATCAGCTCGCACATCCTCTCCGAGATAGAGGAGGTGTGCAGCCACATCGCCATCATGCAATCCGGGAGGATCGTGGCCGCGGGCGACACCGGGGAGGTCTCCAGCCTGCTGACCGGCGGCCGCCGTCTCCGAGCCCGGTTCGCGGACGGGACGGTCGAGGAGTTCACCGCCGAGAGCGCGCCGGAGCAGGCCGCGCTGCTGCGAGGGCTGGCCAACGACGACGCCCGTTCGCTGGTGGAGTTCAGCCGGGTCGGCGGCGGCCTCGAGGAGATCTTCCTGAGCCTCACCCACGGGGGTGACGAATGAGCCGTCTCGCAGCCTGGGTCAATCCCGTTCTCGCCCGTGAACTGGCCGAGAGGATGCGCGGACTGCGGGCGACGGTGATGCTGTCGGCCTATCTGGGCGTGCTCGGCCTGGTCGTGGTCCTCGTCTATCGCAACGAGTCGGTCACGGGCAGAGGATTCGACGGCTCGCCGGTGACAGAGCTGGCCACCGCCGGGGAGGGGATCTTCGAGTGGACGCTGCTCTTCGCGATGCTGCTGGTGCTGTTCCTGGTGCCCGGCTTCACCGCCGGAGCCGTCGCCGGCGAGCGTGAGCGGCAGACCCTCGTCCCCCTGCAGGTGAGCCTGCTGAGACCGAGCAGCATCGTGTTGGGCAAGATCGGGGCGTCGGTGGCCTTCACCCTGCTGCTGGTGCTGGCCACGCTGCCCCTGCTCACGGTGGCCTACCTGATCGGCGGGGTGACGCTCGGCGACATCCTGCAGGGAACGGGCATGGTGATGTTCACCGCGGTCACCGTCGCGGCGCTCTCGGTGGCCTGTTCGACGTTCATGAGGCGCGTCCAGACGGCGACCGTGCTGTCGTACGGTGTGGTCCTGCTGCTGTGCGGGGCCACCTTCGCGGCCTACTTCGTCGTCGAGCAGATCGACTCCGACGGAGGCTTCGAGCCCGCCGATCCTCCCCGGCTCATCCTGGCTCCCAACCCGATCGTGGCCCTTGCCGACGCCACCGCCGATGGGCCCGACACGCTCACCGAAGCGTTCTTCGCGCCGCCGTTCAGCTCTTACGGCGGCAACGGCCCGCTCAGCGGGCTCAAGGAACTCGTGACCCCGGATCAGGTCTGGTCCGGCCGGCTCGCGGACGGTGCGATTGTTGATTTCGAGGTGGCCCCCGACGGTGACATCTTCGGCGTGGCCGGTCGAGGCGGCGGCCCGCCCGATCAGCCCAGCCTGCCGCTGTGGGCCCAGCACATCCTGATCATGGGCGCCCTAGCCGCGCTCTCGGTGTTCCTGTCGTCCCTTCGGCTGCGGACACCGGCCAAGACGGAGCGCTGACCGGAGTGCGGGGCCGGATGCCGGCGCGGGACCGGGTGCCGATGCCGGGTCGGAGACCTGTGCCGGACGGTACGGCGGTGCTGGATCAGGCGATGGGGCCGGACCGGGTCGGGGAGTTCCTCGCCGCGGTGCGGCGCCGCATCAGGCGGGCGTGGCTGTTGACCGCGGCCCAACGCTGGGCGCCGGCCGCGTCCGGGACCGCGCTGGCCCTCGTGGTGGCCTCCCGTCTCGTCCCGTGGCCATGGCTGGAGCTCGCCGCCCTTCTTGTGGGCGCCGGCACCGCGGCCGCCCTGATGGCGAGATGCCTCACCCTCCCGGTCAGCGCCGAGGCCGCAGCCCGCTCGGCGGACCGTGCCCTGGCCACCGACGACGCCCTGTCGACATCGCTGCAGTTCGCCGGTCTGGCCGGCGTCTTCGGAGACGGGATCCGGGCCAGGGCCGACACGGCCGCCCGGCGCGGCGACGCCCGCATCGCCGTTCCGATCAGGGTGCGATGGCGGCCGCTGCTGGCCGTGGCCGCGGCATCGCTGGCCGCGGTGGCTGTGACGCTCACGATCGACCCTGCCGCGCCGGGGGCGAGCCCCCGCGACGTCGAGCGCGCCGCCCTGGCCGGGGAGGCGGAGGGGCTGCGGGCCCGGGCCGAGGAGCTCGCGCGCAGCTCTGTCGCTTCCTCCGATCAGGCCGCCCTGGCCGAGCAGCTTCAACGGTTGGTGGAGGAACTCGAGCAGGCCACCGACCTAGAGGCGGGCCTGGCCGCGCTGGAGCAGGCCCGCAGCGAGCTCGAAGCCAGTGTCAGCGACCACTTCCTGGCCGAGAAGTCGGCCGTGCAGGGGTTGAACCGCTCGCTGGAGGCGCGGCCTCTGGCCGAGGAGCAGGGCGGCGCCGCCGCACAACTCGAAGCGCTCGGCGAGGCGCTCGCGGGGCTGTCGGACCAGGACCGGGCCGCGCTGGCCGAGCGCCTCGAAGCGCTGTCCGCCACCCAGACCGCGGGAAATCCGGTCGCGGCGGGCGCGCTCGCAGCGGCCGGCGAGTCTCTGGCGTCGGGCGAACTAGGACAGGCCGCCGCAGCGCTGGGAGAGGCCGCCGCGGCCCAACGCGCGGGCGAGGCCTCGCTGCTGGACCAGACCGCCCGGATCAACACTGCCGACCAGCTCGGCGATGCCTCCGCCCGCCTAGCGGATGTCAGCGGGCAGGGGCAGCGCCAGGGGCAGGGCGAAGGGCAGGGCCAGGGCGAGGGGCAGGGCGAGGGGCAGGGCGCGGGGCAGGGTCAGGGCGCGGGGAGCCCGTCGGGCTCGGTGACCGGGGCGAGCGGGGGAGCCGGCCAAGGACGGGGCGGTCAGGGCACCGCCGGCGGGCGCGGCGACAGCACCGCGGCCGGCGGCAGCGGCGCCCCGACGGTGTGGGTGCCGGGCGGAGCGACCGACGAGCAGCGAGTGGGCGGCGCCTCCACGTCCGACCAGTCGTCGATCGTCGGGCAGGGCCAGGCGCTCACGGGCGCCACCGGTGCACGGGTGCCGGTGGACTCGGTGCTCAGCGACTACCTCGACGAGGCCGTCGAGAGCCTCGACCGGGGCCGGATACCACCCGCGTCGCGTGCGTTGGTCCAGCGGTACTTCGACATCATCGCCGGGTTCTGAGCACCACGATGAGCAGGACACGCACGAGGGCCGCAGACTCGAGCCGTCCGACCCAGAAGCCTCGGAACATGAAGGGCGAGAAAGCAGATGACTGAAATGAACCCGGATCGCTACGCGGCGGTGGCCGCGGCCATCGAAGCCCAGGTGGGCAAGGTCATCGTCGGCCAGGCCGACCTTGTGCGCGGCGTGCTCATCTGCCTGCTGTGCGAGGGGCACGCCCTGCTCGAGGGCGTCCCCGGCCTGGGCAAGACGATGCTGCTGCGCACCCTGGCCGACGCAGTGGACGTGGACTTCGCCCGGGTCCAGTTCACGCCCGACCTCATGCCCGCCGACATCGTGGGGACACAGGTGCTGGAGTCCGCCGACCATGGCGGGCGCGACTTCCGGTTCCGGCCGGGGCCGGTCTTCGCCAATCTCGTTCTCGCCGACGAGATCAACCGGGCCACGCCCAAGACGCAGTCGGCGCTGCTGGAGGCCATGCAGGAGCGGTCGGTGACCGTCGGCGGGACCACCCGCCCGCTGCCCCGGCCGTTCCTGGTGATGGCCACCCAGAATCCGCTGGAGATGGAGGGCACCTACCCCCTTCCGGAGGCCCAGCTCGACCGGTTCCTGCTCAAGATCCATGTGCCCATGCCGCCCGCGGAGGAGCTGATGACGATCCTCGAGCGGACCACCGGGACCCACCGGGCCCAAGTCGAGCCCGCGGCCGGCGGCCGCGACATCGCCGCGATGGTGGCGCTCACCCGGCAGGTGCCCATCGCCGACCACGTCGCCCGCCACGCGGTCGACCTGGTGGTGTCCAGCCATCCCCAGCACGGCTCCGCGCCCGAGTTGGTGCGCCACTACATCCGGTTCGGCTCCTCGCCCCGGGGCGCCCAGTCGATCGTGCTGGCGTCGAAGGCTGCGGCCCTGCTCGACGCCAGGCCCTCGTGCTCGGTCTCCGACGTCCGAGCGGTCGCCCACAGCGCCCTGCGCCACCGGCTGGTGCTCGGCTACGAGGCGGCTGCCGACGGGGTGAGCGCCGACCAGCTGGTCGACGCCATCCTCGACGCCGTCCCCGAGCCCGGCTCCGGCATCCGGGGGGCGCCCTAGAGGCCGAGCGGAGAGGCGGCAGGTCATGAGGCCATCAGCAAGACGCCGAGCGAGGCCGTGGGCAGTGATGCCCTGGTCTGGGCGGCCCGTGAGCGCAGCGAACAAGAGCGGGGAACGGATGCTTCGGAGCGAGGCGTCGACGGCTTTCGGCGGGGCCTGCTAGTGGCCCTGCTGCCGGCGGCGCTGCTGGGCCGGCTCGAACGGCTCCAGATCGCCACCCGGCGGCCCCTGGCCGGCCATCTCGCGGGCGAGCACCGCTCGCCCCGCCACGGCTCGTCGCTGGACTTCGCCGACTATCGCACCTATCACCCCGGCGACGACTTCCGCCTGATCGACTATCACCTGCTGGCCCGCCTCGACACGCTGCTCATCAAGCTGTTCGAGGCGGACGACGAGCTCGACGTCAGGCTGCTGATCGACACCTCCGCGTCGATGGGCTCCGACGGCAAGCTGCTGCACGCGCAGCGCCTGGCCGCGGCGGTCGGGTTCGTGGCTCTGGTGCGGCGAGACACGGTCAGCGTGAGCACGTTCCCCACCGGCGGGCCGGTGCCCCGTTTCGTGGGCCGCCAGGCGGCCGCATCGTTGTTCGGTCACCTCGAGGGACTGTCGGCCGCGGGCCCCACCACCGTCGCTCAGGCGGTGCTGCACCATCTGTCGAGACCCGGTCGGGCCGGGCTCACCGTGCTCTTGTCGGATCTGCTCACACCGGACTGGGAGCGAGGCATCACCCGGCTCCCGGCCCGAGGGGGAGACCTCGCCGTGATTCACGTCCTGTCACGCGCCGAGCTGGAGCCGGAGATGCACGGCGACCTGGAAGTCGTCGACCGCGAGACCACCGAGCGCCTGGCGGTGAGCCTGTCGCCCGAGACGCTCGCCGAGTACCGGGCCGGCGCGCTGGCGTGGGCCGACGGAGTGGCCGCCCGCTGCCGCCACGTGGGCGCGGCCTACACACGGACCCTGGCCGGCGACGATCTTGAGTCCGTGCTGCTGAGCGGCTGGCTCCGAGCAGGCGTCTTCAGATGACGCCCGGCCCCGGCGCCGGCCGCGCTCGGGATGGCGCGGCGACCCGCGGAGCGACCCGGTGAGGTTCGCCGACCCGGCCGCACTGTGGTGGGCGCTGCTGGCCGTGCCGGTCGTGCTGCTCCACGTGCTCAGGCCGAGACGGCCGCCACGGGTGGTGAGCTCCACGCTGCTGTGGCGGGCCGTCGAGCGCCCGGTCACGTCGGCGGTGCCGTTCCGCATGCTGCGACCCTCGTGGCTTCTGCTGCTCCAGCTGCTCGCGGTCGGTCTGCTCACGGCTGCCCTCGCCGATCCGGTGCGGGTCGAGGCAACCCCGCTGGCCGAGCACACCGTGTTCCTCATCGACGGCTCCGGCTCGATGCTCGCGCTCGACGGCCGGCCCGACCGGATCGCCGACGCCAGAGCCCGAGCGGTCCGGGTGCGCCGGGACCTGCCCGCCGGCGGCATCGCCAGCGTGATCGAGGTCGGCCCGCAGCCCCGGGTGCTGCTGTCGGCCAGTGCAGACACCGGCGCCTTCGACGAGGCGGTGGCCGCGACGCGGGCCAGCCCGGGCCGGGCCGGCTTCGCGGCCGCCTTCGCGCTGGCCGAGGGTCTGGAGACCGCCGATGCGCCCATCGGTTTCGTCCTCGTGTCCGACGGCGGGCTGAGCGAGGAGGAGCAGCGGCTGCTGCCACCGGGCGCCACCTACGAGCAGGTCGGGTCGGGCGCCACCAACCGGGGTGTCACCGCCCTCGACGTCGAGGCCCGGCCGACCGAGCTCCATGTCCGGGTGACGGTCGCCAACACTGGCGGTCCCGCCGCGGTCCAGACCCTGCGACTCGACGTGGACGGTCGCACGCGCCAGCGCGTCGAACTGGACCTCGCGGTGGGCGAGACCCGGGTGTACGAGACCGACCTCACCGCCGGCGACCGGGTCGATGCGTTCCTCGAAGGCGAGGATCTGCTCGCGGCCGACAACCGGCGAGTCGCGGTCAGCCGGCGCCGCCAGCCCATCCGGGTCCAAGTGGTGGGCGAGCCCGATCCGTTCCTCGACGCGCTGCTTCAAGCCGTCGACGGACTCAGCCTGGTCTCCGGCGTGGAGGGCGATCGGCCCGATCTCGTCGTCTACAACCGGTCCCGGGTGCCGTCCGCGCCCTCGACGCCCTTCATCGCCATCCGTGCCCCCGGAGGAGCACCGGGGCTGTCGGTTGTCGGCGAGGCCGAGGGGCCCGCCCTGACGCTCGTGCGCTCCGACGAAGCGCTGCTGGGCGGGATCGACCTGTCGGGGCTGGCAGTCGCCACCGCCCAGCAGGTGCGCTCGGACACCGCCGAGGTCCTGCTGGCCGCGGAGTCGGCGCCGCTGCTGCTTCGGGGCCGCGCCGGCGGGGTGCGGTTCGCCTACCTCGCGTTCGGGCTGAGCGATTCCAACCTCCCGTTGCAGACGGCGTTCCCCCTCCTCGGCGAGCGTCTGCTGGCGGAGCTGACAGGAGCGCGACTGCCGCCGGCGTCGATCGAGGTCGGCGAGACGCTCACGCTGCCGTCGCAGTCCGGAGGGGTGTTGACCGACCCGGCCGGCACCGTCGTCGAGCTGGCGCCCGGGTCGCCCGGGTTGGTGGTCGAGCGGCCTGGACTGTGGAGCGTCGCGGTGCCCGGCCGGCCCGAGACGCTCGTGGCCGTGAACCCGGCTGCGACGGAGTCCGGCCTCACACCGGTTCCGGGGCTGCCGACCGAGCTCAGGCCACTGCGCCCCGGTGAGCCGCGCACGGAGAGCTATTCTTCTCTGCGGCTGTGGGCGGTCGCCGCCGCGCTGGCCGCGGTCGCCGCGGAGTTCCTGCTCGCCCGGCGGCGGGTCGGTGTGGCCCCGCTCCAGTGGAGGCTGGCCAACGCGGTGAGGACCCTGGTGGTGCTGGCCCTGCTCGGTGCGCTCATCGACGCCGGGTACGAGCGCGACGCCGGGGAGGTGGCCACCGTCTTCGTGGTGGACGCGTCGGACTCGCTAGGCACCCGCGGCCGGGCCGAGGCGGTCTCCTTCGTCACCCAGGCGTTGGCCGCCCAGCCCGACGGCGCCCGGGCCGGTGTGGTCATGTTCGGCGGCGATGCCCGCATAGAGCTGCTGCTGCGGCGCGAGGCGTCCTTCCTCCAGCCCTCCGTCAGGGTCGACCCGTCCCGTACGGACCTGGCGGCCGCGCTGCGGCTCGGCGGGGCCGTGCTGCCCTCCGATGCCCGCCGCCGGGTGGTGCTGGTGAGCGACGGCCGGGCCACCGACGGTGACGCGGCCCGCGAGGCGGCCCGGCTGCGCGATCAGGGCATATCCGTCGACACGGTGCTGATCGACACTCCCGGTTCGGCAGACATCGCCATCGGCGCGGTGCGGGCCCCGAGCCGGGTGTCTCAGGGGGAGCGGATCCCCATCGGCGTGGCGCTCCAATCGACCCTGGAGGGGCCCGCAGTGGTGACGCTGCGCGTCGACGGCGAGGTCGCGGCCGTGCAGCGCCTCGACGTGGTGGCGGGTGCTCAGAGCGTGACCTTCACCGACATCGCCGCCGGCGGGGGGCTGCGCCGCTACCGGGTGGACGTCGAGAGCGCAGCCGACGCAGTCACGCAGAACAACCACGCCTTCGCCGCGGTGGAGGTCGCCGGACCCGCCCGCGTGCTGGTCGTGGAGGGGGTGTCCGGCAACGGGGCCGAGCTCGCTGGCGCGCTCGAGGCCGGCGGGCTGGAGGTGGACACGGTGCCGGTGTCGGGGATACCGCAGATGGACGGGCTGCTCGCGTACTCGTCGATCCTGCTGGTGGACGTGGACCAGCGCCAGCTGTCGAACCGCCAGGTGGGCGCCCTGAGCGGCGCGGTGCGCGACGGCGGCCGGGGTCTGGTGACCCTCGGCGGGAACCAGTCCTACGGTCTCGGCGGCTACTACACCAGCGAGCTGGAGCGCCTGCTGCCCGTCGTCAGCGAGATCCTCGACCCCTTGCGGCGCCAGACCGTCGCCGAGGTCCTGGCCATCGACACCAGCGGATCCATGGGCGCCTGCCACTGCTCGGAGAACGACTTCGTCAGCAACCGGATCGACGGCGGCGTCAACAAGACCGACATCTCGCGCGCCGCGGCCGCTCGCACCATCGCCGCGCTGGGCTCCAACGACGAGATCGGCGTGCTCGCGTTCGACGTCGAGGAGCGATGGGTGCTCGAACTCCAGAAGCTTCCCGCCCAGGACGTCGTCAACCAGGGTCTGGCCATGCTCAACCCCGACGGCGGCACCAACCCCTCAGGCTCGCTGCAGGAGGCCGCCAGTGCGCTGCGCCAGAGCAACGCGGCGCTCAAGCACATCATCCTGTTCACCGACGGGTTCACCGCCCCTGCGCTGCTGGACGGCCTCGCCGACGAAGCGTCGGCGCTGGCGGGCGAAGGCATCACGGTGTCGGTCGTCGCCACCGGCGAGGGCGCGGCCGGCGACCTCGAAGCGGTCGCGCAGGCCGGCCGCGGCCGGTTCTACCCCGGTCGGGACCTCCAGCAGATCCCGCAGCTCATCATGGACGAGGCCGTCCTGGCGTCGCGAGACTTCATCAACGAGGGCGAGTTCCTCCCCACGGTCACGTCTTCGCTGCCGGTGGTGGCCGGCCTCCGCCAGTCCCCGCCGCTGCTGGGCTACGTGGCAACCACCGCCCGGCCCCGGGCCGTCACGCTGCTGGAGATCGGGCCCGACGCCGATCCGCTGCTGGCCCGCTGGCAGGTCGGTCTCGGGACGGTGACGTCCTGGACGAGCGACGCATCGCAGCGCTGGTCGCGGCTGTGGGCCGGATGGGACGGCTATGTCGGGTTCTGGTCGAGGGTGGTCCGCGACAGCTTCCCCACCCTCGACGACAGCACCACCGCGGTGGTCGACGACGGCGTGCTGCGCATCCGGGTGGAGGCCGACGGCGGCTTCGGCGACAGTGCGGCCGCCACCGCCCGCATCACCGATCCCGCGCTGGCGGGCCGCCGGATCGGGCTGAGCCGGGTGGGCCCCGACACGTTCGTCGGCGAGTTGGTCACCGACGAGGCGGGCGTCTACGTGGTCGGGACCTCGGTGTCGTCCGCTGACGGGTCGGTCATTCAGGGCACCGCCATCGCCAGCCAGCCGTACGGCCGGGAGTACGAGCCCGGTGTTGCTGACGGGCCCCTGCTGGCACGGATCGCCGAAGCCGGATCGGGCCGGGCCGGCATCGAGCCGGCGATGGCCTTCGACGCTGGCGGGTTGGTGGCCGGCCGCTCCCGGGTGGCTCTCGCCCGCTGGCTGTTGCTGGCCGCCGCGGTGCTGTTCGTGACCGCCGTGGTCCTGAGCCGCCTCACGCCGGCGCCGCTCACCCAGTCGGGGCGACCCCGGTCGGGCCGCCTCAGGCTGCGCCGCGCCAGGCCGGCGGCAGAGGCGGCCCGCGGCGGGGCCCGCGATCGACCGGACTCGACTGTCCAGCAGGACGCCCGGCTGCTCGAAGAGTTGGCCCAGGCCGAGGAGGCGGCCCAGACAAGCACCCTGTCAGCCCTGCTGGACAGGACCCGCGACAAGCGCAGCCGCGACTAACGAACATCTCGGCGCGACCACTAGCCCAGATCTTTCAGTAGGCCTGTGCGGCGATGCCACAAATCGCCTCGCCGCCCTCGCTCTCTCAATTTCCGGTGGTTTTGGGCGACTATCGACCCTGACCGCCGGAATATGCGGCTGACGCCGCGCTGGCTGTCCGAGTGCTGCGCTCGGGCGAGAGAGCGCGCCCGCCGGGCGCGGCCCGTCGCGGCGTCGAACGCGACCATGAGCCCGGCACCGGCGACGAGCACCGACCCCCACCACACCCACATCACCAGCGGGGCGACCGACACGGTGTACAGCGCCAGGTTCGGATCGGTCGCGTTCCGCAGCACCACCTGGATGTCGCGGGCCGGGAGCGAGTGCAAGGCGGTCTCTGCGAGCAGCACGCCACGGTCCCCGAAGGCCACCAGCGACGGCTGCAGCTCAGCCACGAGCGCGTCGCCGTCGCGTACTTCGACCGTCGCGACCACCGCCGAGGATCCCGGAGCCGGCCCCTCGGCCACCTCGACGCCGACGTGGCGGAACGTACGGCCTCCGACCTCGACCTCCTGGCCTGCGTCGAGCCCGAACGTGGCCCGGTCGGCCTGCGTGGACCCGGCCACACCGATCAGCAGGACCGCGAACCCGACGTGGCCCACCCGCATCGGCCAGCACCCGCGTCCGTGCCGGCGCAGCCCCTCGATCAGGCTCACGAGCACCGCACCGGCACCGGCGGCCACGCACAGGGCGAACGCTGAGCGCGCTCCCGCCGCCGCGGCCACCACCACTCCGGCCGGAACCCCCGAAGCCGACCACACGGTCGCCCGCCCGCCGAGGGCGACCGCGCAGGCGCCCAGGCCGACCACCGCCAAAGGAGCCAGCAGCCGGGCGTAGTAGGGGCCGGTCACGAGGGGCTCGCCCGGGGCAGGGATCGGATACAGCACCCCGACCACGACTGCGGCGGCCGCGGCCGTGGCCAGCGAGGTGCAGGTGATGCGGAGCCACCGGTGGGCGTGCTGCTGTTCGCGCCGGTCGCCCCGCACCGATGCGGCCGCCGCGGCGGAGGCGACCGCGAGCGCGGCCAGGATCCACGAGACCCGTGCATCGTCGGCGAAGGCGTGGACCGAGCCGCCCACCCCGCCGCGGGTGACCGCGCCCGATACCAGGACCAGGATCCACGGCAGGGCGCAGAGCATCCGGATCGCTCGCCCATGCGAGGGCTGGCCCACGGCGTGCATCGCGGCGACGGTCGTCAGCCAGGCGGCGAGGATCCCGTTCTCGACCGGGTCCCAGCCCCAGAACCCGCCCCAACCCAGCTCGACGTAGGCCCAGTTGGACCCGGTCGCCAACCCCATCGTCAGCAGCCCCAGGCTGAGCCCGAGCCAGCATCGCAGCGCTCTGCGCCGCCCCCTGTCGAGCGGAGCCGCCACCGCCACGAGGAACGGCACGATCGTGGACACCTGACCCAGGTAGAGCAGGGGCGGGTGGTACAGCATGGCGGGATGCTCCAGGATGGGCTGCAGCCCGGCGCCCGCGATGGCCGGGATGGCCAGCCGCCCGAACGGGTTGGCGGTCGCCAGCACTGCTCCGGTCAAGACGGCGACGCTCAGTGAGCCCCACACCGAGGCGCTTCGAGCGGTGGCGGCCGGCCGGGCCCAGATCATCACGGCCACCGCGGCGGCGACCATGCTGGTGAACAGCAACAGCGATCCGCTGGCCCCGCCCCAGAGGCCGGCCAGCCTGAATGGTCCGGAGAGGCCGGACCGTGCGTGGTCCGCAACATACGTGAGCGACAAGTCGAGGGTCCACAGTGCTTGCCCCAGCATGATCGTCGGCAGGGCCGCCCCGACCCACATCACCACCGCAGCCACCCTCGCGAGGCGCAGAGACCGCACGCCGCCGGCCGCGGCGGCCAGCGCCGCAGTCCCGGACGCCCACAGGCAACCCACGGCGAGACCGGTCATCACGCGACAGTACCTGCGGTCCCGAGGCTGAACGGCGGGTCGCGGCTGCGCCCGTTCCCACAAGCGGGTGTTGAGCGGCCCGGCCTGACACTGGCCCCGTAGCCTTGATCCTCGGGCTCGATCACCTCCCAGCGCATCCTCTCGGCTGCGAGCCCCCGCTCACCAATGGCTCGCGACGGGCCCGACGGTAGGGTCGCGGCGGGCTCGTAGCTCAGTGGTCAGAGCAGGGGACTCATAATCCCTTGGTCGTGGGTTCGATCCCCACCGAGCCCACGAACGAGCGAATCCAGGAGGTTCATCGGTGCCGAGCGGGTCCACCACGTGGACACGTACACCCCCTGCCGGGAGGGTCGCCATGAGGTGTGCAGGCAAGGATCCGACTTCATCCACGGCATCACCCATGTGGGTCGCAACCCGCTGACCGCCTGGTGACGGAGCTGCCACCTGAACATCGCCAGCCATGCCGAGATGGCCGGGCTCCTCGCCGATCTAGTGGGATCGAACTTACCCGCCGAGGCAGGTCTTCCCCAAGACCTGGCCGCAACGATCTCGTGCAGCAGCAGGTGCAGCCGTAGCTGTTGCAGTAGCCGTGCGAACAGACCCGCCCCGGTATCCTCCCAGGGGACTGTCGGCACCAGGTGAGGAGAATGAGCGTGACGGGCAGGATTGCACTGGCCGTGTCCGTGCTCGCCATGGCAGTGGCAGTGCTGGCCCTAGTTGTGGCGACGCGCGATTCAGACGAGGCCCCCGAAGCGCCGGCTTTCGAAGCACCGGCCTCCGAAGCGCCATTCGCGGAAGCGCGGACAGCGCGGATCGCCGATCCCCAGCCCGACACGACGGCGGCCGAGACGGAGGTCACCGCGTCGGAGCCGGCACCGACGGCCGCGGCGCCCGATTCCGAGCCCCCGGTGCCGCCGGTGTCCCCGGCGACCGTCACAACGCCCACCGGGGACGCGGCCCTGGTGGAAGTGCCCGACGTGATCGGGCTCGGCTTCGGCGAGGCCGACGCCCGGTTGCGGGCCCTCGGGTTGGAGCCGGATCCGAGCTACCAGGTCAACATCGAGGTGCCCGAGAACACGGTGTTCGCCCAGAGCCCGCCCGCCGGCCAGCGGATCGCCGAGGACGGCATCGTGGCCCTGACCGTCAGCCAGGGCGAGATTCCCAGAGTCCCGGCGGTGCGGGGCCGCAACCGGGTCGATGCCGAGGAGATACTCAGGAACGCCGGCTTCGGTGTCATCGTGATCGAAGGCCCCAGCCAGGCCGAGGCAGGCACTGTGGTCTTCCAGGAGCCGACGTCGGGGACGGAGCTCGCGCTGGGCGAGGCGGTGACGATCACCGTCTCCACCGGTCCGGGGCAGATCTTCGTGCCCGACGTCCGGGGCCAGTCGCCCTTCGACGCGATCCAGACGCTGATCGGTCAGGGCTTCCGGGTCGCGGAGCGGCGGGAGCCGTCGAGCGACGTCGCGGAGGGGGAGATAATCGACACCGACCCGCCGCACGGGTTCCCGGTGTCGGCCGGGCTCGAGGTGTTCATCATCATCTCCGACGGGCCTCCCGACGGTGAAGGCGCCGAGAGCTAGCCGGTTGGTTCCAAGTGTTGGTGGTAGTAGGCGGTCAGGGAGCGGGCGGGCGGGGCTGTTGTTGGGTGGCCGGCTGCACCAGATGGCTGCTTGTGAGGGCGAGTCTGAGGTGCCTGGGGGACGGCAGGTCAGGAATCTCGTGGGGTGCTCACCTCTTCGACGTCCCGGTCGGCCTTGGCGGCGGCCAGGGCGTCGAGCGCGAGGGCTTCGGCCTCGGCGGCGGCTTCGGTGGCGTCGACCAAGGCGTCGAGCGCGTCGTGCAGGTCCTCGGTGGCAGCATCGGCGGCGCGGCGCCATGCGGCGGCGTGGGCGTTGGTGCGGTCGTCGTCCGTCCCGGGCCACTTGCTGCGGACGCGGAGCCGGTCGAGGTAGTCCCATGCATTCAGGGCACTGATGGCCGCGGCCCGCACCCTGCCCCGGTGGTAGATCGCCTGGTCCCGGTGTCGGTGGATCGCTTGGTCCAGCCTTGGGCTGTCCTGTGGTCGCTTGCTCATCCGGGGCTCTCGGCTCCCTGGTCTTCGGGTTGTCAGCAGATGGAGCAGCCGCCCGGGGAAGCACTCGCCGAGGGGTCTCAAGGCTCGGGCCGGGGGTACGGCCCGACTGGCGGGCTTCTGTGCGAGGAGTGGTGCAGGACTGTTGAGAGCGAGCGTTGACCCTCGGGCGTTCCGCGGCGCAACTGCGCCAACTCTGTGCGCTCACTCGTGGTGAGCCCCTCGCGCTCGCCGCGGTCCGCCCGCGCCGGGCGCACCCAGCTGCCCGGACTCGACTCGCCGATCCCGAAAGCCCGATCAGGTTCGCAGGATGGGGTTGTGTTGGGGTCTGGGGTGGTTGTCGCGCTGGGGGTGGGTGTTGTGGCGGGGTCGGGTTGGTGTTGACGGCGGTGCGGGTGGCCGGAGTCTGAGTTGGCCGTTGTGGCGGTGGAGTTGCCATCCGTCGTCGTGTATGAGGTGGTGGCAGCGTTCGCACAGCAGTGCGAGGTTGTCGATGTCGGTGGGTCCGCCTCGGCTGTACCATTCGATGTGGTGGGGTTCGCCTCCTTCGGCGGGCGCGGCGCAGTTGACGCAGCCGCCGTCGCGGGCTGCGAGCGCGATGCGCTGGCCTGCGCTGGCGTCGCGTGCGGCCCGTCCGAGCCATAGGGGGTCGCCGTCGGCGTTGAAGATGGCCGGCAGGATCTTGGCTTCTGCGGCGATGTTGGCGATCCGTTCGGCGGGTACGGGCGTGGCGTCGTCGTGGCGCAGGTTGTGCAGTTCGCGTGAGACGGTGTCGTAGTCGGCGATGACCAAAAGGGTGGTGTCGGGCCGGTTGTGGGGTCCCTCGCCGGTGATGAGGTTGGCCAAGGCGTCGGCGCGGCGCTGCGCCGGTGTGCCGCTGTTGGTGCGGTCTATGCCGTTGACGGCGACGCGGTTGCGGTAGGTGCGCACCATCTGGTTGAACGCCAAGCTGATGCGCTTGCCGGTGTCGTGGTCGTAGTAGGCCGAGAGCCGCCATGACCCGTCGGGGTCCTGCACCAGCGACGCCCAGCGGTTGGCGTGCTGGCGGTTGTGCTCGGCACAGGAGTCGGTGTGGGCCGCGTACTGGCGGGTCATGCGCCCGAACAGGTCGACAGGCACCCCTTGGGCCATCTGCAGCAGGGCGGGCTCGTCGGCGTGGTCGGGGTCGGCTCCGACTCTGGCGATGACGCGGGCGTGGCCCGAGGTGATCTCCCCGGCGCGCCACGCGGCCAGCGTGGCGGGGAACTCTGAGGCCACCGACGAAGCCAGCGCGACCTCCGCGGTCGCCTGAGCGGCCGAGACGCGCAGCCGCTCGCGAAGGGTCGCCGCCGCGGCGCGGCCACCGACACGGCGCCGCTTCTCCGCGACCGCCTCGGCCAGCAGCGCCTCCACCCGGCACCGCTCACGCCCCAGCGCGGCCAGCCGGTCATCGAGCCCGGCGTCGCTGAGCCCGCAAACGTCGGTCTGCGGCACCGAGACCGAGACATCACAGCTTGCGGTGCGGGTGGATTCCATGCCCGCAACCATAGACAGGGGGTGTGACAACAACCCTCCACAACCATTAGAAACCCTTGAAAAGGCAAGCTCGCGTTGTGGTGCCGGGTCTCCTGTCCGCAACGGCACCCGAAGTGGCTGACGTGCAGTCAGGCGACCCGCACGGGCGAGCCGGTGTTCCGCAGACGCATCTGCCTCAGCGACCTGCGGGCTTGGTCGAGGCTCTCCTGGAGGCCCTCAGCGGCGAGGTCGCGGCGCTCGGCGGCGAAGCGCAGCCAGCGGGGGAACGCCGACTCCACCGTCGTGAGCCATTCTTCCTCGGGCGGGTGGGCGTGGGCTTCCAGACAGTCCGCGCAGAACAGTCCGTAGCGGGGAATCCACTCCTCTATGAACTCCTCCACCCGCGGCGGGGTCCACCTCAAGATGTCGCCGTCGTGGCACATCATGGCGAAGCCGAGCATGGTGCCGGTGAGTTCTTGCATCTGCAGGTCATGCTCGCCCAAGCGCAGCCCCAGCGAGACGAAATCACTCAGATGGCTCGACGCCGCGGCCCCGTCGAACGAAGGCGCGGCCGGGGCGTGGCCGCCTGCCGGCAGCAGCGACAGCCGCTGCTCGAGCAACGCCCGCAGATCGCTGTCCAAGCCGTCGGCCAAGGAGTCCTCGTCATCGTCGCGTACGTCGTATCTGTCGCTGACGGCCAGGCCGGCCTCCACGATCGCCCGAGCCTCGGCGAGGTCCAACCGCTCCACGCGCACGCCGTCGCCGCGGGCCGCGGCCGGCGGACGCTCGCCGCTGGACTGGCGCAGGTCGAGCACGCTCGGGGCCCGCTCGGGGCCGTCATCGGCTGCGGCCCCGCAGTTCGCCGCGCTCTCCCCGGCGCGTTCGCCGCTGTGGGCGGCACCGGCGCGGACCATTAGGAAGCCGCTCGCCATGGCCTGCCAGAACGGGTCGATGGAGACCGACAGCGAGTGCTCGCTGCCGTCGGGGCGCCGGAAGTCGATGCGCAGCCGGCTCCGCTCGCCCCACCGGTCGGTGGCCCTGCTCGCCCGAAGCGGCGCCGCCTCGCCCAGCGCGTCAGCCCAGGCGGGCACCTCCGCGCCCGACTGCCGGATGCGGCGCAACGCGCGGCGGGCGTCGGATCTGGCCTCTGCAGGGCCATAGGCCGCGACCGCGGCCGCCAGCACGGCGCCGGCCGGGCCACCGGCCCGCTCGGCGCAAGCCAGGAACACCGGCGCAGCCACACCGTCGGGAGACCTTCTCGTCGATATGGCGCTCTGGATGCACGAAGCCCAGAAGTCGGCTTCGTCGAGGTCGGCCGCGCCTGCCGAAGCCAGTTCTTCGACAACGGACTCGGCGTCCTGCACCAGGATCTGGAACTCGGGCTCGGCGTCGTCGTCGTCGTCGGGAAGCTGGACCTGGACTTCATAGCGGTACCCGCCCGCAAGGAACTCAAGGTCGGCACCGAGCTCGTCGCGATAGACGGGCCGGGGCCTCTTGGGTGTGACACGGCCTCCGCCACGCCTGCGCTTGGGGCGTCCCATGGCCGCACCCTAAACAATCCGACCTCCCGCGAGCAAGGACCCTCGACCCGAGCACCCCAGAGACTGCCGAGTGATGCGGTTTCGCATGGTTGACAACCCTCTGACCTGGGGTTTGGTAGTCGAGAATTGCCCGCCTCGGGACGTGGTCGCCACTCTCCTCGGGCCAGTGGCGATGCGGCGCGCGAACGTTGGACACGACCCATCCTGCGCAGCCTCCCGAACCGTGCGGAGCGTGGGTCCGTCGGCGGGCTCGTCCGAGCTTCAACGGTTGCGCCGCCCGTGCGTCACCCTCCACGTCGAACCGGCAGGCCCTCGGCCCGGCAGCGACCTCGCGCCGGCCCGGCCGTGAGGTCGATGCGGGCTCGTAGCTCAGTGGCCAGAGCAGGGGACTCATGATCTCTTGGTCGTGGTTCGTCGTGGTTCGATCCCACCTAGCCCGCCGATCTGGTGTGGATAGAGTGACGGTGGACGGGCGCCGGTGGGGACGGGGATCTCAGGTGGATCTGAACTGGAGTTCGGAGCAGGACGAGACCCGTCTGGAGTTGCGGCAGTGGCTGGAGCACAATCTGGCTGCTTGGCGGGCTGAGATCGGCACGGAGCTCTCCGGCGACACTCGTGAGGGCTTCGAGCAGCAGCTGCTGTGGGAGCGTCGCCTGTTCGAGGCGGGCTGGTCGGCGGTTTCGTGGCCCAGCGCCTACGGCGGGCGTGACGGCACCCTGTGGGACTGGCTGATCTTCGAGGAGGAGTACTGGCGGGCAGGCGCCCCCCAGCGGGTCACCCAGAACGGGATCCAGATCCTGGCGCCGTCGGTCTTCGAGCACGGCACGCAGGACCAGAAGGACTTCCTTCTGCCCCGCATCGCCGCCTCGGAGGACCTGTGGTGCCAGGGCTGGTCCGAGCCCAATGCGGGCAGCGACCTGGCCGGGGTGTCCAGCCGGGCCCGACGGACCGACAGCGGCTGGGTGCTCGACGGGCAGAAGACCTGGACCACCCGGGGCGCGTTCTGCACCCACCTCTTCGGGCTGTTCCGCTCGGACCCCGACTCGGAGCGCCACCGCGGCCTCACCTACCTGCTGGTGCCGCTCGACCTGGACGGGATCACGGTGCGAGGGTTCGGCCGCCTCGACGGCGATGAGGGCTTCGCCGAGGTGTTCTTCACCGACGCGTTCCTGGCCGACGATGCGGTCGGCGGCGGCGTTGTCCTCGGAGAGGTGGACCGGGGCTGGCGCGTGGCGGTGTCGGCGGCCAGCACCGAGCGCGGGCTGCTGCGCTCGCCCGGCCGTTACCAGGCGACCGCGGCCGGCCTTCTCGAGCTGTGCGCCGAGCGCGGCGCGGACCCGGCCATGCGGCGGCGCATCGCGGCTGCATGGATGCGGGTCGACGCCTACCGCCTCCAGACCCTGCAGACGGTGACCTCCCTTCTCGACGGCCGTGACCTGGGATCCGAGGCCAGCCTGGCCAAGATCTGGTGGTCGGAACTCGACATCGAGTTGCACGAGATCGCCCTCGACCTGCTGGGATCCGACGCGGAGCTCGACGGGCCCTGGAGCAAGGGACACCAGTTCTCGCTGGCCGGTCCGATCTACGCGGGGACCAACGAGGTGCAGCGCAACATCGTCGCCGAACGAGTCCTCGGCCTGCCGCGATGAGGCTCGCGCTCGACGCCGGCGGACAAGCCCCGGGCCGGCTCCCACGGCGAGAGACCGGGCCGCGATGAGGTTCGCGCTCGACGAGGACCGCGAGGCGCTGCGCTCCACGGCGCGGGATCTGCTCGATGAACTGTGCCCGCCCGCGGCGGTGCGGGCAGCCTGGACGGCTGCGCCGGACCCAGCGCCATGGCGGGCCCTGGCCGCGGCCGGCGCGCTCGCCGTCCTGGTGCCAGAGTCCGACGGGGGTCTGGGGCTCGACGAGACCTACCTGGTGCCGGTGCTGGAGGAGGCCGGCCGGGCAGCCATGCCCCACCCGCTGACGGAGACCGCCCTGGTGGCCGCACCCCTCGGCGTGTCCGGCCCGATGGTGGCCACCGACCTCGGCACGGCCGGACCGCTGCTGGCCGCCGATCCCGGCGCGGCGGGGGAGACCACCGTCGCCGCGCCCGCTAGCCCCGGCAGCGTCGTGCCCTCGGCCGGATTCGCCGAAGCCCTCGGCGTGTCCGGTCCGATGGTGGCCACCGACCTCGGCACGGCCGGACCGCTGCTGGCTGCTGATCCCGGCGCGGCGGGGGAGACCACCGTCGCCGCGCCCGCTAGCCCCGGCAGCGTCGTGCCCTCGGCCGGAGTGGCCGAAGCCTTCCTGCTGGTCTCGGGCCGCGGGCTGCGGTTGTTCGAGGCCCACGAGGTGGACGTCGAACCGGTGGAGACCGTGGATGCCTCCCGGCACTGCGGGCGGGTCCGGCCCCGAGCCGCCGGCCGTCCCGTCACCGAGGATCCCTCAACGATGGCCGCGGCCTTCGATCGGGGCGTGCTCGGCGCCGCGGCCGAACTGCTCGGACTGAGTCGGGCCATGCTGGAGCTCACCGTGGACTACGCCTCGCAGCGCCACCAGTTCGGCAAGCCGATAGGGAGCTTCCAGGCGGTGAAGCACCACCTGGCGAACGCCCGGCTCGGCATCGAGTTCGCCGCCCCGGCGGTGCTGTACGCCGCTCACGCCGTCGCCCACCACCAGCCCGACGCCGGCCGGGCCGTCTCGCAGGCCAAGTGGCTGACCGGACAGGCAGCCGCGGCAACCGGCCGGGCCGCCCTCCAGTGCCACGGCGCCATCGGCTACACGACCGAGCACGACCTGCACCTCTACCTCAAGCGGTCCTGGGCGCTGGCCCGCACATGGGGCGACGCCGACTTCCACGCCGACCGGGTCGCCGCTTCGATAGGTCTTTCGACGACGGGCCATAATGGCGCGCAGGCCGGATGGCGCGTCGCGGCCCAGGGAGGACGGCAATGAAGGTGGGAGAACGGGTGCCCGACTTCGAGGCGCTGGACCAGCACGGCAACCCGGTGACGCTGCGCAACCTGCTCGAGGTCGGCCCCGTCGTCATGTACTTCTACCCCAAAGCGATGACCGCCGGTTGAACCCGCCAGAGCTGCCACTTCCGCGACCTGTCGACCGAATTCGCCGAGTTCGGGGCCAGCATCGTGGGAGTCAGCGCCGATCAGGTGGATCGGCAACGCGAATTCGATGACGCCAACGCCCTGGGCTTCCCGCTGCTGTCGGACCCGGGCCGCGACATCGCTCAGAGCTTCGGCGTGATCCGGCGGCGCCCCCTGCCCAACAAGCGCAAGACGTTCGTGATCGACCGGGACGGCACGGTGCTGCGGACAGTGCGCTCAGAACTGAACATGCGCCTCCACGCCGACAACGCGCTGGAGGCACTGCGCAAGACGACCGCCTCCTGAGAGGCCGCGGGGGTCCTACAGATCGCCCAGCCAGGCGGGGGCCCGGTCGAGCAGGAACTCGCAGACACTGCGGGCCCGGTCGAGCATGTCGCAGAGAACCTCGAGGTCCTGGCCGAGATAGATCCGGCTCAAGGCCACCTCGACGCGGCCGTCGATGTTGACGGTCCGCTCCGCGGCGTCGGTGACGGCCGCCACCCGGTCGACCGACGACACCTGCAGCGGCAGCTCGGGGCCCCCGATGGCAGCCAGATCGGTTGCCAGCACCAGAAGGTCGGGGCCCAGGTGCAGCGGCGGCAGCACGAAGCTGAGCGTCATCGGCACGGTGATGGCGTCGTCGGGGTCCTCGTCCTCGGGGCGGCTGTTGATGTCGTCCTCGAACGTCAACAGGGTGCGGGCCTCGGCCTCGACGCAGAGCACCATGTCGAGCGGCCCGCCGCACGCGTCGTCGGGGTGCAGGTCGACCTCCCAGGTCTGGCGGTTCGAGTACGTCTCCACGAAATGGCGGTCGCCGTGTACGTGGAAGCCATGCTCGGACACGTGGTCCTTGAGGTTGGCGACGAACCCGTGCAGATCGATCAGCGACACCCGGATCCCCTTTGCTTCGGATTTGACTCAGCTACATCGTGCCACGACGGTCGGACACGGCGAGACTGCTTCCCGCTCCGGACGTGTATACACGATCTGAGCGCCGCCGCGGTGCCGCTATAGCCCAAAGATCCGCGGGTGTGACTCGACCGGGTGTCCTGGTTCACTGTCAGCCATGCCCCAGGACCTCCTCGACACTCTGAACGAGGCCGTCGACGCCGTGGTCGCGGCGCTGGCCGGCTGCCGCGACTGGGGCCCCACGGGCCTGAAGCACGGCCAGTTCGGTTTCGACCTGGCCGCGGACGCGGCCGCCACCGAAGTGCTGAGAGCGGCGGGGCTGGGAGTCCTCAGCGAGGAGAGCGGCTCGGAGCCCGGCGATGGCCCCGTGGCCGTGCTCGACCCCGTGGACGGCTCGACCAACGCGTCTCGGGGCATCCGCTACTTCGCCACCAGCATCTGCGTCGTCGACGGGCAAGGACCTCTGGCCGCGGTGGTCCACGACCATGGCTGCGGCGAGCGGTTCGAGGCGACGCGCGGCGGCGGGGCCCGCTGCGGCGGGGAAGCGCTGCAGCCGCCTGGGGCGAAGCCCCTGTCCGAGTGCGTCGTGGGCATCAACGGCTGGCCGCCGGGGCGGGGAGGCTGGGCCCAGTACCGCACGCTGGGCGCGGCCGCGCTGGAGCTGTGCGCGGTCGCGGCCGGGCGCCTCGACGGCTACCTCGACTTCTCCGTCAGCGGCCTGGGCTCATGGGACTACCTGGGCGCCCTGCTGGTGTGCACCGAGGCGGGTGTCGAGGTTCGCGACGGGTTGGGCCGCGACCTGGTGGTGCTCGATCACCAGAGCCGCCGGGCTCCGGTGGCCGCGCCACCGCCGCTGGCAGAAGAACTGCTCGCGGTCTGGGAGTCGTTGAGCGGACCTGCGGTCGCCGGTTGACTGCCGGCGCCACAGCCCCATTCCCAACACGACGGCGGGGGTTAGGCTCACAGCCTCGGGCGCGTAGCTCAGGTGGTTCAGAGCGCTTCCCTTACAAGGAAGAGGCCGGGGGTTCGAGTCCCTCCGCGCCCACAGCAAAGGGATGATACAGGGTTAGCGAGTCGCTGAGTGCGCGGCGATCATGGCTTCGAGCGCGTGGGCGACGGTGGGGTACCGGCGCGACCCGAGTCGATGCCGTGAGCAACGGCGCGGCTGTTGTCAAACGCCGCGTTTCGGGCCTCGCGCAGGTTCACGAGCGGGTAGGCACCGAGCCCGACGTCTGGGGGTCGACTGTCGATGCGAAGACGCTGAACACAGACCTTGGAGATCGCCATGACGGTGCGCGCCGGCTGCCGACCGCCGAGTTGGTTGGATCCAGCCTCAAGATTCGGTAGTTGGTCGATGTCCGCGCCCTGGTCCGCGCGTCGGCTGATCGACTGGCGCAGGTTGTGCTCATCAGGAGAAGGGCCACGTCAGGATACGATTGGGGCGTGTACGATCGGATTTACATCCACAACTACCGGTGCCTTGTCAACTTTGAGTTGCGCTTGGGTGAGACGTCGTTGCTTGTGGGCGCGAACGGCTCTGGCAAGACAGCGGTTCTGGATGTTGTGTTCGGGCTCCGGAAGTTGCTTGCCGGCGAGGCCAAGATCAACGACCGGATCACATTTCATCCCTCGACACTGACGCGATGGCAGGCCGGTCGCGAGCAGTTGTTCGAGATAGACGTGAGCGCCCGCGGCGAGAATTATCGCTACCGGCTCAAGGTCCAGCACACGCTCGATGAGAGACAGTCGCGCATCGTCGAGGAGAGTCTGACCTCGCATGACGACACACTGTTCCGTTGCGACCTAGGAGAGGTGAGGCTCTACCGGGACGACGGCTCCGAAGGTCCCGCCTACCGGGCCGACTGGAGCGAATCGGCGCTTGCCCGCGTCGCGCCCCAGCCCGCTAACACCCGGCTCACGACCTTCATGGAGATCGTGCAATCGACGGTCGTGTGCTCCATACGTCCGGCACTGCTCGTCACTGAGTCGGAGCGCGAGGCCGAGTACCTCGGCCGTCACGCCGAGAACTTTGTGGATTGGTACCGTCACGCGGTCCAGGAGAATCCCGGCTCGGTACGCTCCCACGTGGAGGCGCTGCGATCCGTCGTCGAGGGGTTCGACAACGTGCACCTCCAGCAGGCGGGCCTCGACCAACGGGCGCTGATGCTGGACTTCCACACCGATGGGGCCGCGCTAGACGGCGGCCCAAGGCGGTTCAAGCTCCGCTTCGGTGAGTTGTCCGACGGCCAGAGGGCGCTTGTTGTGCTGTATGCGCTTCTGCATCTCCGCGATCCGGAGGCAGGCACCGTGCTGTTTCTGGACGAGCCCGACAACTTCGTAGCGCTTCCTGAGATACAGCCGTGGCTCATGGCCCTCGTCGAACTGTGCGAGGAGACACCGGCCCAAGCCGTCATCTGCTCGCACCATCCGGAGTTGATCGATTACCTGGGATCCGACAATGGGCTGTTGCTGCGCCGAGACGCGTCGGCGGTCTCTGTCACCCGGCTCAATGCGCCCGACTTGCCAGATTGCGGCCTCAAGCTGTCCGAACTGGTGGCGCGGGGCTGGGAGCGGTGAGCCGGAGCGTACGCGTCGTGCTGCTATGCGAAGATCGCCAGCACGAGGCCTTCGTGAAGCGATTCCTGTGCAAACACGGCTGGAGCCTGCGAGACTTTCGGGTCCACAAGTCACCACACGGGCGCGGTTCGGCTGAACAGTTCGTTCGCGAGCAGTTCCCAACGGAACTTCAAGCTGTTCGTGCGAAGGGCCGGGAACGCGTGCGGCTGATCGTGATGATCGACGGCGACGACCAGGGCCTGGCCGGTCGCCGCTCCTCCCTCGACGATGCCTGCGCACAGCGTGGCATCGACACTCCCGGCGACGCAGACAATGTGCTCATAGGTGTGCCCACATGGAGCATCGAGACCTGGTTCGCATTCCTCGACGGCCAAGACGTTGACGAAGCGACTCGCGGTTACCCGCGATTGGCTCGGGTGAAGGACTGTGACGCCCATGCCGAAAGGCTCGTCCAGATCTGTCGAGGGCAGCACCAGAGTCCTCCCCTGCCACCATCACTGGAAGACGCCTGCGACCGGTATCAACACCTCTTCAAGTAGCGCGCGCCTGTGCGCCAGGAGCGCGCAATGAGTGCGTCCACCCGCCGCAGAATCCTACGCACGGTCGAGAGCACCGGACTGGGACCGGGCACCGAGCGGCTCGCCGCGTTGCTCGCGGCTGGGCCGGGCCCGGCGCTGTCGGGGCCTCTCACCGGACTCGCTGATGGCCACCGGCGAGTGCTGCGGGCGCTGCGTACCCGTCTCGCGGGGGCCGCCGCAGATCGAGTCGCCGCCGACTGCGGCCTGTCAGCGTCGCACGCGAGGCGATGCCTGCGCCGTCTGCGTGACGCAGGGTTCGTGGAGAGCTCCCAGGAGACGGTCATGTGGGGCTACGCGCCGCGCCGGGCGCGGCTTTGGCGGCTGGTGATGAGCGAACAGACTCTCGATGCCCTGCCGCAGATCGGATGGCTCGCCCCAACCGAGCCCGAGAGCCCTCCCGAGACGGTCCCGCCGGAATTCTGGTACCTGTTCTGGTCCGGGGAATGCGCGTCCCGGCTGCGGCTGCCTGACGATGCGCTCCACATAGCCGACACGCTCATAGGCGGCCCCGACGAACCGGCGCGCATCTGGGCACTCGACAGGCTGCCGGTCTCGACGCTTCGTCAACTCAGATCCATGCGAGGCTACGACGCTGGTCGGCTCGCTGAGCGCCTCGACACAGCCATCAAGCACCGGTCCTGTGGCTGACCTTGACGCCTACACCGACGTGATCGGCCCCGACGCTCGGGCGGTTTGGCCCCTGCTTGCCAAGGCCGTCAAGAACATCCGCGGCGCGCTGGTCGGCGGGACGGCTTTGGCGATGCATCTGCGCCACCGGGTGTCCTATGACCTCGACTACATGACCTACAAGTCGTTCTCAGGCGAGCATCTCTACAGGAGGCTCTGCTCCACGGCTGCAACAGCGGTGGCCGGCACCGCCGTCAAAGACCAGATGAACGCTGTCATTGAAGGCGTTGCGGTCGACGTGTTCATGGCGCCATACCGCGGGGACAACCCCGGTCATGTCAAGCCGCAAGGCTTGACCTCCGCCATGGGGCTCCATGAAGGCAAGGAGAAACCATGTGGAGAGGGAGCTGCCCCATATATGGGGACATGATCACCCCATATATGGGGTAGTCAGTTAGGCTGCCTGCTGTGGAGCAGGAGTATTCGACCGCGGCGGCGGCCGTGGTGCCCTCGTGACAGTCCCGGACACGTATCTGCCGAGAGTGGTGGACGAGGAGATGGGCGAAGCCTTGCGGTCCTCCCCGGCGGTGCTGATCGAGGGCCCGAGGGCGAGCGGAAAGACATGGACCGGGCGCCGGTTCGCCTCCGGGGAGGTACTGATGGACGCGTCGGTCAGGGCCAGGCTCGCGGCCGACATGGATCCGGCGGTGCTGCTCGGCGGGCCGTCGCCGCTGCTGCTCGATGAGTGGCAGTTGGCGCCCGACATCTGGAACCCGATGCGGCGCGCCTGCGACGACCGGGGACAGCCCGGCCAGTTCATCCTCACCGGATCGGCGGACCCGCCCGACGACATCACTCGGCACTCGGGTGCCGGACGGGTGCTGAGGGTGAGGATGCGTCCTATGAGTCTGGTCGAGTCGGGCGAGTCCGACGGCAGCGTGTCGCTGGCAGGACTCTTCGAGCCGGGGCGGCGCTCGGCGCAGGACTCAGGGCGCGGTCTCGGGGACGTCATGACGATCCTCTGCCGGGGCGGATGGCCGGCCCTGGTCGCCGGAGGCGCCGACCCGCCGGCTGCGCTGCGGGTCTTGCGAGGCTACCTGGACGAGATCAGCCGAACCGACGTCTCGAGGGTCGACGGGGTGGCTCGCAACCCTGCCGGTGTGCGCAGGCTCCTGGAGTCGGTGGCGCGCAACATCGCGAGCGAGGCCAGCTTCGCCACCCTGGCGGCCGACACCGCGGGCGACGATCCCGGCATCGACCGCAAGACGGTGTCTTCGTACATGGCGGCGCTGGCGCGCCTGTTCGTTGTGGAGGACCTCCCAGCATGGCGACCCCACATCACGTCCCGCTCAGTTCTGCGCAGCGCGCCCAAGCGGCACTTCACGGACCCTTCGCTGGCAGCTGCCGCGTTGGGAGTGACGCCCGAGGCGGTGATGTCGGACCTCAAGTTCGCGGGGCTGATGTTCGAGTCGCTGGTTGTGCGCGACCTGCGCGTGTACGGCCAGGCCTGCGGCTGCGAGATCTCCCACTACCGCGACAGCGACGGGTTGGAGGTAGACGCCATCGTGAGACGCGCCGACGGCCGATGGCTGGCCGTGGAAGTGAAGCTGGGAGGCGCCGCCGCCATCGCCAAGGCGGTGGCCACTCTGACGCGCCTGCGCAGACGGGTGGACGCCAGCCGCACAGGCGAGCCGGCCCGTCTAGTGGTGGTGACCGCGGGAGGGTACGGCTATGAGCACCCCGAAGGGGTGACCATCGTGCCGATCACCGCCCTCGGCTCCTAACCCCGATCCACAAGCCCTCCCGAACGCTCGGACCATGGTCCCAGCGAGCGAGCAATCCCCGGCGCGCCGTGCGGCCACCCCGCTGCTGTGACGGACAGGGAATCTAGCGATCAACTAGGGGGAATCTCGCTGATCGGCGCCACCCGCGCACGCGGCCCCCCGGCCGCCGGCCGCCCGAATCCGAACAGGCCTCCGCCGTCTCGGCCTGGGATGGAACGGCGGCGGGACCGGCCGGCCGCACGGTTCCAGGCAACCGACACCCCCGATCCACGGGACCGCCGCAACAGCCGACGCAGCCGAACAACTACAGGAGGCCCCCGCGACGCTTCAGCCGCTAAAGGCAAACGAACTGTCCGAGAAGGCCCCGGGTGCTGGGGCACTGCAGGCGGTCAGCCCGCCCGGCCGGCTAGAGGCTCCGCCGACAAGGGGCGCTGGAGGGCTGTTACGAGGGTCGCATTCCTGGCCGTTCGGGGCTCGGTTCGGGTGCGTTCGTGGTTGCCGGCTGCCGGGACTTCTGTGCCGGGGTGGCGGCGCGGTGGCCGGTGCAGAGTCCGCTGGCGGCCGCTGTTGGTGGGGAGCGTTCGCGATGGCGTTCTCGGGTCGGTTTGGCCGCCACACGTTTGCACTTGAAGTGCCGCCTTCAAACACCAACGCCGTTCGATAGCCACACAATCAGGCGTTCGAGCATCAAACGGCGCCTCTTCGGGCCGAGGAACGCACACGAACGCACGCGAACGCGGCCCCGATAACAGCCCATTTCGATGCTTGTCGCTGTCAGGGTCGCGCCCGGCGCCGATGCCGTGGGCACAACGGTGACCACAAGCGAGACCCGCCCACCACCAGTGCGAGATCAGGAGCCTTGACGGCCGCCTTGTGTGGGGGCCGACAGCCGAAGTAGGCGGGTCACTTCAACTAGCAGACTGCCAGGTCATTGGCCGACAGACACAGGCCCCCTTGCAGCCCCAGGCGGCGGTTCAGCTGTTGAGTTGCCGCGAACTGATCCTCAACGCTGTCGATGGCGCTATGTGGGCGATCTCCGCCACCGTGCGCACGCTGTAGCCCGCAGCCAAAGCGGCCTGCACGGCGTTGGCGCGCACCCCCTTGGCCTGATCGAGGCGAAGTTGGGCTTGGCGCACCATCTCGGCGCTGTCGCCCAAAGCGGCCATGGCCGGCACTGTCGCCACCAAATCAGCCATCTCTGCAGCCTTGTGGCGCACAGCGGCCCGGCGAGACAACTCATCGAGAACCTCGCGCTCGCGGACCAAAGACATGCTCTCGTCACCAAAGCAGCGTCTTCAGTTCCCCGGTGCTCACATCAGCCAACCGCGATGCGTTCGCCACCCCACAGACCATAGCCGTTCGATCCTCGAACACCAAGATGTATGACTGTCGAACAACCCCGATGTTCGAAACCGGCACTTCAAGTGCAAACGTGTGGCGGCCAAGCCACCCAAATGGACCCCGGGAACGCTCCCGCCAACAATGGAGCCCGAACGACCGCCGACACCGCCACCCTCGCCCCGACACAAGGCCACGAACCCCAGGGCACTCCACGACCAAGCACGCGACACGAACGCACATCCGACACGGCCAGGAACGCACCTTCTCAACGACGCCAACCGGCACTCGTAGAGCATCCGGCCGGCCCGGCCGGTCGTGACCGCGACCCGGCCCTGGTGTCAGTCGCAACACCGAGGGCTGGTCGAGGAGTTCATGGCCTGTAGCGGCCGATGCATCGCCGAGGCCTCCTGTAGGCACCCATCGGGGCGACGCACCCCTGCGCCACATCGTCGAGCACGCCCGCATCTACCCCGCTACAGCACCTCTTGGCGCACCACTGCGGCCAGTTCCGGCGGTGTTCCGCCAGGCCAGTCTTGGGGCTTGTACCTCAGCGCGAACAGCGCCTGACGCCCCGCCTGCACCCGCGCGGCAGGTTCTACTGTTGTTTGGGTCACGTTGCGAATGTTCTTAGGTTTGCCTAACATCTAGGTATGTTTACCTTTACCCGATCGAATACACCGCGCCGAACTGCCGTACTGCTCCTGTCGGGAGTGGCCGTGGTGGCCCTGCTCGCATCCGCGTGCGGCGACGACGAGCGGACGGTCGACAGCGTCATGCTCAACGACGCCGTGGCCACCTACGCAGCCGGCGTGCACTCGGCCTATGCGACAAGCGCAACGTCGGCCCGGGCGATGGACGCCTCCATCGACGCGTTCCTGGCCGCGCCGTCACAAGCTTCGCTGAACGCGGCGCGCCAGGCCTGGCTGGTGGCCCGCGAGGACTACGGACCCACAGAGGTGTTCCGCTTCTACGGCGGACCGATCGACGACGAGGAGACGGGCACCGAGGGACTCATCAACGCCTGGCCGCTGGATGAGGGCTACATCGACTATGTCGTGGGCTCCGCCGATGCCGGCATCGTCAACAACCCGGGAGACTATCCCGAGATCGATGCGGGTGTGCTGCTCGAACTCAACGAGCTGGGCGGCGAGGCCAACGTCTCCACCGGCTGGCATGCTATCGAGTTCCTGCTGTGGGGTCAGGACCTGAGCGAGGATGGCGCCGGTGATCGGCCCGTGGAGGACTACACCACCGACGCCAACGCAGACCGGCGGGCCGAGTACCTGCGGGTGACCAGCGACCAGTTGGTGGCGCACCTCGATGAGCTGGTGGCCGCTTGGGCGCCGGGCAGGTCCAACTACCGGTCGTCCTTCGAGGCGATGGCTCCCCTGGGCGCACTTCAGTTGGCCTTCACCGGGATCGGCGAGATGTCGCGGGGCGAGCTGGCCGGTGAGCGTATGAGCGTGGCCTACACGGAGCGCTCCCAGGAGGACGAGCACTCCTGCTTCTCCGACAACACCCACAACGACATCATCGGCAACGCCCGGGGAGTGGAGATGGTGCTGCTGGGCAGCTATCCCGGCGGCGTGTCGGGCACGGGCCTGCTCGACATCGTGTCCGAAGTCGACAGTGACTTGGCCCGCAAGCTCCGCTCCGAGGTCTCCACCAGCCTCATGGCCACGCGGGCAATCCCTGCCCCCTTCGACCTGCACATGCGCGACGGTGTGTCCGACGAGGATCCCGGGCGCCGCTCGGTGCTGACAGCCATCGAGGCTCTCGAGACTCAGACCGACACGATCGTCGACGCGGCAGACGCTCTGGGGATCGTCCTGAATGTGAGTTAGGGAGTGGCGTTTCGGGCGAGAGCGGTGCGCCCGACGGATCTGGTCCTGCCAGCGTTGGTGGTGCTGGCAGGACTGATCCCGCTGGTTGGAGGCTGTAGCGGCGAGAATCTCGTTCTTGATCCCAACCTTGGGGGCGGCACGACTAGGGCCGAGACGTCGCGCAACTCCTTCGGCCTGCCCGCCCCGGAGCTCACCAACGAGCAAAGGCGGACGTTCGAGGTCGGTGACAGCTTCTTCACCCAGAACTGGGTGAGCGCTCCGGCCTCGACCGAGGCTCGCGACGGGCTCGGTCCGACCTTCAACGCCCAGGCCTGCTCATCGTGCCATTTGCTCGACGGCCGGGGCGCGCCGCCCGATCCCTTCGGCGAGGAGGCGCGCCTCGGTCTGTTGATCCGCCTCTCGATACCGGGAATGGATCCGGTGACCGGCGCTCCGCTGCCCGACCCCGTCTACGGGGGCCAGCTCCAGGACCGGTCCGTGCTCGGGGTCCCCGCCGAGGGTGTGCTCGACGTTCACTACGAGACGATCTCTGGCGCCTACGGGGACGGCACGGCGTACGAGCTGCGGTCACCGATCTACGAGATCGGCGATCTGGCGTTCGGACCGATGTCCGACGATGTTCGCACCAGCCCGCGGCTGGCTCCCCAGGTGATCGGCATGGGCCTTCTGGAGGCCATTCCCGCCGAGTCGATCCTCGCTCGCGCCGACCCCGAGGACGTTGACGGCAACGGCGTCTCGGGTCGGGCCAACACGGTCTGGGACGCACGAGCCGGGGCACCCGCGCTGGGCCGGTTCGGCTGGAAGGCCAACGTCGCCACCGTGGAGCAGCAGGCGGCGGGCGCGTTCCACGGCGACATCGGCATCACTTCGGCGCTGCATCCCGATGAGAACTGCCCCAATGCGCAATCCGAGTGCGCGACGGCTCCCGACGGGGGTTCTCCCGAACTCACCGACTCCAGGCTGGAATCGGTGGACCTCTATATTCGGACCCTGGCCGTGCCGGCCATGAGGGGTCATGACACCGCTGAGGTGCTTGCGGGGGCCCGGCTGTTCGAGAGCTTCGGCTGCACGTCGTGTCACACCGTCACCCATCGCACCGGACCCTCGGACATCGCAGCCCTGGCCGATCAGGTGATCCACCCCTACACCGACCTGCTGCTGCACGACATGGGGCCCGGCCTCGCGGACGGGCGGGAGGACTTCGACGCCGGCGGCCGCGAGTGGCGCACCCCGCCGCTGTGGGGCATCGGGCTGGTCGACGACATCAACGGACACCGGTTCTTGCTGCACGACGGGCGGGCCCGCACTCTGGAGGAGGCGATCCTGTGGCACGGCGGCGAGGCCGAAGCGGCCAAAGAGGCCTTCCGTCTGGCTAGCGCAGAGGAGCGGGCTCGGCTCGTGGCGTTCTTGGAGGCGTTGTGACACTTCGACGAGCCGTGGGCGCAGTCGCCGTGTGCTTGCTGTTGTCCACGGCATGCGGCGGCGGGCCGGACCGTCCGAGCGTGCTCACCGATCTGGCCGATGAAGTCGTGATCCCGGCCTATGAGAAGTTCCAGGCCGATTCCGGAGCGTTGGACGCCGCGGCGAGCCGCTTGTGCTCCGGTCCGAGCGACGGCGCCCTCTCGGATGCTCGGGCTGCTCTGGCCGAGACTCGCCGCAGTTGGTCCTACCTAGAGAGCATGTGGGTCGGTCCGGTGATGGACCGGCGCTCCTGGGCGGTGGTCCGATGGCCGGTCGCGGTAGACGAGATCGAGGATCTCATCTCCGACCCGTCCATCGAGCTGGATCGTGACCGCCTGACCAACCGGATCGGCGCCGACCAGCGCGGTCTGGGTGCCGTGGAATATGTGCTCTACGAGAGCGGCGACCCCAGCACGTCCGATGTGCTTGGAGCCCTGGGCGATCCCCGGCGCTGTGCCTACCTGACGGGCGTGGCCGAGACCATCGCCTCCGAAGCCTCGGTCGTGGCGGACGGATGGACCAGCAGCTGGGACGGCGGAGAGCCCTACCGCGGGCAGTTCGCCGCGGCCGACGGTGAGGGCCTCGACTCGGTGGTCAACGACGTGTTGTTCCTGCTGGAGTCCGTCACCGACCTCGAACTCGGCGCCGCCCTCGGAGCGATGGGGTCAGCACCGCGACCGGAGGCCATAGACGAGGGACCTGCAGGAGCTGGCGTGGAGGACCTGGTCCACCGGCTCGACGGCGCCAGGGCGGTTCTGATCGGCGGTCGCAGCCGGCCCGGATCGGGTCTGGCCCCACTGCTCGGCGAGGACCTCCCCGGACGGCTGAGCGATCAGTTCACCGCGGCACTTGCCGCGGCGCAGGCTCTGGAGCCGCCGCTGCGGGCCGCGGCGGTCGATTCGCCGGCGGCCGTGGCGGCGGCGCGGGACGCCATCAAGGCAATCCAGATCATGGTCGCCACCGAGGTTGTAGGCCGGCTCGGCGTGACGATCGGGTTCAGCGATGCTGACGGCGACAGCTCGGGCTGAGTCCCGCCCCGCGGCCCCGGCGGCGCCAGCGCAAGGCGCGACGTCCGGCCCCGAACGCGTGTGGGCGAGGCTTGGAACCGCAGCCCGGCGCCCGGTGGCGGCCGACGCGGTCGCTCTGTTCCGCATCGGCTTCGGGATCGTGGCCATGCTCGGGTCGCTGCGGTTCCTGGCCCGTGGCTGGGTGGACAGCCTCTACCTAGCCCCCGAGCATCATCTGACCTATCCCGGCTTCGGCTGGGTGCAGCCCCTCCCGGCACCGTGGATGCACGTTCACATGGTGGCCCTGGCTGCGCTGGGAGCCTGCATCGCCCTCGGATATCGCCATCGACCGGCCGCCGTGCTGTTCACCGCGGGGTTCGCCTACACGGAGCTGATCGACGCCGCGCTCTATCTCAACCACTACTGGTTCGTGACGCTGGCCGGTCTGTTGATGGTGTTGTTGCCGGTGCACCACCGATGGTCCCTCGACGCCCGGGCCGGGCGGGTCGCGCCGTCGGGGTTCGTGCCCGCCGCGGTGCTGTGGGCGCTGCGGTCCCAGGTCGCGGTCGTCTATGTCTTCGCGGGGTTGGCCAAGCTCAACGGCGACTGGCTGCTACGAGCGCAGCCGCTCCGTCTGTGGCTGGCCGACCGGGCCCATCTGCCGGTGATCGGCGAACTGCTCGACAAGCCCCTGGTGGCCTACGCGGCCAGCTGGGCGGGCACGCTGTTCGACTGCACGATCGTGGGCTGGCTGCTGTGGCGGCGCAGCCGACCCTGGGCCTACGGCGCGCTGGTGGGGTTCCACCTGGTCACCGGGGCGCTCTTCCAGATCGGCGTGTTCCCATGGCTGATGATCGTCGCTGCGACGGTGTTCTTCGATCCGGACTGGCCCGCCCGGCTCGCACGAACCGTCCGAGCACGGGACCGCATCGGGGGCTCCGCTCCGACTCAGGGCATCGCGGCGACCCACGCCGCCTCAAGCGGTACGGCAGCGAGGATCTCGCGGCCCGCGGCCGCAGCGCTCGTTGTGTTGGCGGTGGTACAGCTTCTGTTGCCTCTGCGCCACTACGCGTACCAGACGAACGTGCGCTGGAGCGAGGAGAGCTACTACCTGTCCTGGCGGGTGATGATCACCGAGAAGGCCGGGCATGTGGACTATCGCATCACCGACCCGTCCACGGGCCGAACCTGGACCGCCGGACCTGAGTTGGTACTCGCCGACTGGCAGGCCGAGCATGCGGACACCAGACCCGGCCTCATTCATGTGACTGCGTTGCTGATCGCACAGCACTATCGCGAGGCTGGACTGCCCGACGTCGAGGTCCGGGCCGACGCCTGGGTCGCGATGAACGGAGGGCCCGCTCACAGGATCATCGATCCCGCCGTCGACCTCGCGGCACAGGCTCGCACACCGGCTCCCGACCGGTGGATACTGCCCGCGCCCTAGAGGAAGTCGTAGCGTGCGAGCCGGGCCGCTGCTAATGGGACGTCATCTCGTCGGGGTGCCCGCGGCTGTGGCGCTGCTGGTGATCGTCGCCGGGTTGAGCCTGCGCTACGGCGCGCTCGACATCGACACCGCGACGGTCTGGAACGCCGTGTGGGACTACGACCGCGGCGACCACGCCCAGATCGTGGTACGCGAGCTTCGGCTGCATCGCACGATCATCGGGATAATCGCCGGGGCGTCGTTCGCGGTCGCGGGTGCGCTCACCCAGGGCGTGACCCGCAACCCGCTCGGTGCGCCCGGGATCCTGGGCACCAACGCGGGCGCGGCGTTCGCGGTTGTGACCGCGATCTACATCGCGGGCATCGCGACCCCGGCCGGATACGTGTGGTTCGCCTTCGCGGGTGCTCTGGGTGCGACGGTGCTGGTGTACGCGATCGCCTCAGCCGGCGCGGGCGGGGCCTCACCGGTCAAGCTGGCTCTGGCCGGCGCGGTCATCAGCGCACTGCTGGGCTCGTGGACTGCGGCTCTGTTGCTTCTCGACGTGGCCACACTCGATCAGGCCCGGTTCTGGCTGGCGGGATCGATCTCGGGCCGCGGCACCGCTGAAGCACTCCTGCTGCTGCCGATTGTCGCAGTCGCGATGATCGCGGCGTTGGTGCTGGGGCGTCACGTCAACGCCCTCAGCCTCGGCGCGGAAGTGGCGGCCGGTCTGGGCCAACGGACCAACGTGGTGCGGGCCGCCTCGGGCCTGGCCGTGGTGGCCTTGGCTGGGTCGGCGGTTGCGCTGGCGGGTCCGGTCGCGTTCGTCGGGCTGGCGGTCCCCCACATCGTGCGGTCGCTGGTTGGACCGGACTATCGCTGGATCATCCTCTACTCGCTGTTCGCCGGACCGTGCCTGCTGCTGGGCGCGGACGTGATCGGCAGGCGGATTGTCGCGCCGCAGGAACTGCAGGGTGGCAACCCAGAACTGGCGGCCGCTTCTGGTGATTTACGCGGTGGTCGCCGTCGTGTTCCTGGCCGGTGAGGAAGCGATCGCAAGGGGCTATGACGATGTGTTCGGCGACACGCTGGGAACTCTGGTCAACGAACTGGAGGCACTCGAGGCCGGCGACGACTCCGAGGAGGCCATCACCGTGTTGGAGGCCCGCTGGAGCGACTTGACGGACCGCATCGCAGGCCTCGGCTCGTTGACGCTGGCCGCTGGGGTGCTGTTGATGGTGGCCGGCGGCGCCGCTGTGGTCGCGATCAACATCGTCGAGTTCGCTGCGTTCGGGCAGTTCACGATGGCCCGGCTGGACGGCCGACCGATGGGCGCGGCCCGGGCGTTGGCCGCCGGCCTGGGGCGCCTGCTGCGCATCACCGGGGTGGGCTTGATGCTGTTGGTGATGTGGTGCGCCGCGATGATGGTGGTCTCGATCGTGGCGGGATTGCTGATCGTGGCTTCAGGTGTGCTGGGGGCGGGCCTGAGCGTGGCCGTGTGGGTGACGGCTCTGCTGGTGTTGGTGATGGGCGGGCTTCCTCTGGCGCTGCTGGCCGTTGTGACTGCTGCCGCGGGTCCGGCCACGCCTTCGATGCGTTATGCCCGCGGCCTCCTGAGAGGCACCTATTGGGCGACCCTCGGCCGCGTCGTGGTGCTGTTGGTCCTGTCGATGGCCGCGACCATCCCGGTGGTAGTCGCCAGCGAAGCGGCCGGACTCTTCAGCGACCGGCTCGCAGGTGTGGTCCTCGTCGTGTTGAGCGTGTTCCCCGAAGTGCTGTTCACCATTGCCTTGTTCACCGTCTATCGCGACCTCGGCGGCGAGTCCACTCTTTGACTATGGTCCAACTTTGCAATTTCGCAACTCACTACCTTACAAATTCGCGCCAGTCACGCAAAGCCACCGATGGCAGTGCCCTTAGGATGGGCGAATCGCGGCTCGGGGATTGGGGAACCGCCTCAAACGACCGCTAGAACACCCTCGATGGCCTCCCCGAACGGCTGTGTGCGACAACTCGCCAGAGTCGGGCAAGAGGGACGTTGGTCGTCGGGCCCGCGTTGCAGTAGATTGCTCTTGCTGCCCCTGCCGCTTCGCCGGTAGGGTCGAGACCGCCCTTCGGGGCGGTCTCTGTCTTCTTGGGGGCGACCTTGATAACCAACCTCTATGTCGACGGCTTCAACCTGTACTACCGGGCCCTGAAGGACACTCCGTTCAGATGGCTCGGCTTCGGCATCGATGCCATCACGGGCGTGCTGAACGTGGCGGCCCAGTACGACGCCACCCGTGACACGCCTGCGACGGTCACACGCCTACGCGCCGCTGTGACCAGTTGAAGGGAGCGATGAGCGCTGCTGCTGGACCTGCCGGGCGACCTCAGACACCCAGGATCGGGACACTCCCAACGCCTTAGCGATCTCGGCGTGTGTTCGGTTGCCTTTGCGGAGTGCGTCTTCGATCTGTGGCCGTTTGGTGGTGGGTCCCGTCGGTATTGTGTCGTGGTCTCGGGTTCGCTGCCGTCGCGGCCTGTCGGCCGTGCCGGAGGAGGCGGTGCCAGTCACGTGGTGCGATTGGAGAGAGCATTGGACGATCATCTCATCGACGGCGGCGCGGCACGCGGCGAGCCCGAACGGCGTCGGTGCTTGCGCGCCGAAGGCTCGCAGCTCGGCGAGGTAGTGCGCGTCGGCCCACTTGGCGTCGAGGTTCGAGACGGCGCGGCCGAGACTCCAGCCAGAGGTGCGGTAGTGCTGAAAGCGCGCCGCGGCCTGCTGGGCTGTGGTTAGCCCTGCAGCGGTGGCCGCCCACACGTCGTAGGCGTCGCGGGGCTGTCTGCGGACGAAGACGGCGGCTGCTTTGGAAGCGATCATCTCTTCGGGGGTGACCGAGACGATCTCTGCTGTCGTAGTGCCGCCGGGGTGGGCGACAGTCAGGGTGCGGGTCCGTGTTTGGGCTGGGACCGCCGGCGGGCTGGTGGGTATGTCGACTGTGATCTTCATGGTCGCGCCGTCGGCGTAGGTGGCTCTGTAGGTGACATGTGACACCAAGCGCCCGGAGCTGACGCGTGTCCTGGTGCCGTTCATCCCGACGCGTTGGCCCGCGGCGCGCAATGCGTCGAAGGTCGCCCCCATCGGGGTGTCCTCAGTGCGGGCGTAGTCGAGGTCCTTGCTGTAGCGCCACGGCTCGGGGAGCCACAGCTTGTGCAGGCAGGTGCCTCCCTTGAGCACGAGCGCTTCGGCCAGGTACTTGTCGTTGGCGACTTCCGCCATCAGCCGTGTCAACACGATGTCCTGCTCGACTTGCTGGATGTCCCAGCCGGGGCGTTGCCGCGCCGCTGCGTCGATTTCGTGGCGGGGGGTCACACCGAGTATTCGATGTCCATGTCGACGAGCACGCCCCAACGGGCGTCGACGCGTTCGCCGGCACCGCTGTCGAGGCGCAGGCAAGACTCCCGGCCCGCTGAGAGCCTCACCGTGCGCTGGGGCAGCGCCTTGACGTATCCCGCGAGGGGCTCGAGGTCCAGCGGGTTTTCCATGTCCCAGGCAAGCTCGGACTGCAGCCGGTCGACGAGCAGCCCGCCGCGGCGCACGACCGCCGCCGGATGCAGGCGCGCCGCGCTCGCCAGCGCGGCGCCGTCGAGAGCATCAATTGTCAACAGTTCAGCGACGAGGGTCGCGGTGCGCGAGAAGCCCAGCGCCAGGTCAGGCCGCGCGATCAGATCGAACACGGTCGTCTCGGGCGACGCGACCTCCACGGTCGCGCCTGCTCGGGCCAGTGACCGCACGGGCAGGCGATCCAGGTCGGGGCGTGTCACGAACATCACCGGCCAAGCGCCGAGGCGGCGGCTGCGCAGCCGCGCTGTCGTGATCACCTGGAGGTCCCCCCACCCGAAGTGCGCGGCTCCGTACATGGCCGCGGCGCTGCGATACCCCAAGCAGTAGCGGTGCCCCAGATGAGACATCATCTCGCCGATGTACTCCACCGGCGGGTTTGTGCCCGCCGCGCGACGCGCCGGGCTCACCGGCGCCCAGAGCCCCTTGGTGACCGACAGCATGCGCTTGTCGCGCCGGGGCACAGCCAAGCTGCGCGACACCCGCTCCAAGCGCACTCCCAGCAGCGCAGCCACCTGCTCAGTTGTGACGACCCTGTCACCGCGCTCGATCAGATAATCAGCCAGGCCCGTCGGCTTGACCACCCGAGTTGTGCCCATGACTCACACCATACCCGGCTGTTTGATACATGAGACGTAGGAGATGAGCAGCAGACCCGTCCTCGGCGAGATGGGTGCCCCTTGGCCGCCCCCACCTGCCGCAGATTTTGGGGAATCGGGTCCGGCGATTTGGGGAATGCGCCGAAATCGGCGCTAGAACACCCTGACGAGGTCGCTATACGCAACCGCGTGACAACCCACCATGACGAGTCCATTCAGAACCGAAGTCGCCGACGGCATCGCCGAACTCGAGATGTGCAATCCGCCGGTGAACGCGTTCGGCGTCGACGCCCAGTTCGCCCTGGCCGCGGAGATCGAGGCGCTCGGACGGCGCGAAGACGTGCGGGTCATCATCGTGGCGGCCGTCGGCAAGGGCTTCTTCGCCGGGCTCGACATCAAGGAGATGGCGGCCGATCCGAGCCTCATCGTCCCCGCCAACCGGGCCAACTACGACACGTTCGCGGCCATCCACCTCAACCCGAAGCCGGTCATCGCGGCGGTGCACGGCTACGTGCTCGGCGGCGGCATCGGGATCGCAGGCTCCGCCGACCTGGTGGTGGCCGCCGACGACGCCTATTTCGGGGTGCCCGAGATCGACCGGGGCGGCATGGGCATGGGCGCCCACCTGCAGCGCATGTTCAGCCTGCAGAAGGTCCGCTACATGTACTTCACCGGCGACACCATCGACGCGGCCGAGGCCTACCGCCTGGGCGCGGTCGAACGGGTCGTGCAGCGGGCCGAACTGCGGCCGGCAGCCCGCGGGATCGCCGGCCGGATCGCCTCCAAGTCGCCCCAGATGATCCGCATCGCCAAACGGTCCCTCAACGGCGTCGAGGACGGCAGCCTCGAGGACAAGTACCGTTGGGAGCAGGGCTTCACCTTCGAGGCCTACCTTATGAGCGACTCCGCGGAGGCCCGAGAGGCCTTCGCGGAGGGCCGTGACCCCAGATTCGACGGGCCGGGCCCGGCGGGCGGGGCCGGTTGGGAGGGCCCGTGACGGACACCAACATCGTGCAGCAATTCGACAGCGTACGGCTGTCCGACATGAGGCTGTCCTCGCTCGTCGTGGTCCCCAGCGGCCGCAAGGTCGCCAGCGTCGTGGCGGCCATGGCCGCCCAGCACACGGGGTGCGCGGTGGTGACCGAAGGCGCCCGCCTGGCCGGCATCTTCACCGAGCGGGACGTCGCCAAGCACGTGGTGCGCTCGCCCGACGCGTGGGGCGCGGCTGTGGACGATTTCATGACGGCCGACCCGGCGGTGATCAACCACGACGCGTCCGCCATCCACGCGCTGAGGACGATGAACGCCCGCCGTTTCCGCAACCTGCCCGTGACCGGCGCCGACGCCGACCTCCTGGGCAGCGTCAATCACTACGACCTCATCCGGTTGGCGGCATCGTTCCTGGGGTCGCAAGGCAAGCTGAGCCCGGAGCTGTCCCCCGAGCACAACCTGCACTTCGTGGACCTCACCGGGCTGTCCGCCCGAGAGCCCCTGCTGGTGCTGCCCGGCGATTCCCTCGGCTCGGCCATCGACGCCATGATCTCCGCCGAGACCGGGCTGGTGTCGGTCGTCGACCGCCGTGGGACGGTGATAGGCGAGCTGACCGAGCACGACGTGTTCTTGAAGGTCGCCTGCCGCGTCGAGGACCTCGACAGCGAGTCGGTGGGCGACTGGATGAACGAGCAGATCGCCGCGGCCGCGCCCGGCACGCCGATCAGCGAGGCGCTGCTCACCATGGCGAGCCTGGGCCACCGCTATCTGGTGCTCATCAACGAGGTCGGCCGCGCCCTGGGCGTGGTGACATTCCGGGAGATCACCGAGTACTTCGAGGCCGTCTGCGCGGCCTGAACGGCGTGTAGCCGGCGCGCGCCATCGTCTAGGGTTCGGCCGGGGGCCACCCAGCCGGCGCCCCCGGCCCGCCCGAAGCGAGGAAGGGAGCCAAGCACATGGCCGACGACTACTACCGCGTGATGCTTCCGGAGTCGGAGATGCCGACCCAGTGGTACAACGTGATACCGGACCTGCCCGCGCCGCCGCCCCCGCCGCTGCACCCCGGCACCCTGGAGCCGGCCGGACCCGACGACCTGGCCCCGCTGTTCCCGATGGGGCTGATCCTGCAGGAGGTGGCCGGCGACTCCTTCATCGACATCCCCGGCGGCGTGATCGACGTGCTGCGCCTGTGGCGCCCCAGCCCGCTGTTCCGGGCCCGCCGCCTGGAGCAGGCCCTGGACACACCGGCCAAGATCTTCTACAAGTACGAGGGCGTCAGCCCGGCCGGCTCCCACAAGCCCAACACGGCCGTGCCCCAAGCGTACTACAACCACGTCGAGGGGGTCACCAAGCTCACCACCGAGACCGGCGCGGGCCAGTGGGGCAGCGCCCTGGCGTTCGCCTGCGCCCAGTACGACATGGAGTGCGAGGTGTGGCAGGTGGCCGCGTCGTACCGCCAGAAGCCCTACCGCAAGACGATGATGGAGGTGTGGGGGGCCACCGTCCATCCCAGCCCCTCGGAGGTCACCGAGTACGGGCGCAGCCTGCTGGCCGCCGACCCCGACCACCCCGGCTCGCTGGGGATCGCCATCTCGGAGGCGATCTCGGTGGCGGCCGCCGACCCGGCGGTGCGCTACTCGCTGGGCAGCGTCCTCAACCACGTGATCCTGCACCAGACGATCATCGGCGAGGAGGCCCTGCGCCAGCTGGCCATGGTGGGGGAGACCCCCGACCTGCTGGTGGGCTGCACCGGCGGCGGCTCCAACTTCGGCGGGCTGGCCCTGCCGTTCCTGCGCGAGAAGCTGGCCGGCAACATGGCGCCCGTGATCCGCTGCGTGGAGCCGGCCGCGTGCCCGTCGCTCACCCGGGGCGAGTACCGCTACGACTTCGGCGACACCGCCTGCACCACGCCGCTGCTGAAGATGCACACGCTGGGGTCCGCGTTCATCCCCGAGCCGATCCACGCGGGCGGCCTGCGCTACCACGGCATGTCGCCGCTCGTCTCCCACATCTACGAATCGGGGCTGACCGAGGCGGTGGCCATCGGCCAGATGGAGTGCTTCGCGGCGGCCCTGCAGTTCGCCCGCACCGAGGGGATCGTGCCCGCGCCGGAGCCCACCCATGCCCTGGCCGCGGCCGTCCGCGAGGCGCTGGCCTGCAAGGAGTCCGGGGAGTCCAAGACCATCCTCACCGCGCTGTGCGGCCACGGCCACCTCGACCTCGCCGCCTACGAGGACTACATCGCGGGCGCGATGGCCGACCTCGACCTGTCCGAGGAGGCCCTCGCCGAGTCGATGCAGGCGGTCCCCGCCCTGGCCTGACCGCCCTCGGTGTTCTGTTCGCGGTTCTCGGCTCTATAGGCCGGTTGCCGCGAACAGAATCACCCGGACGCGCCCGGAATCGCCCGGCTACGGCCGGCTGCGATCAGATCTGCTGGAGGGCCTTGGTGATGCTCACCACGGCCTCGCGGCCGTCGCCGAAGAGCATCAGGGAGTTGTCCGCCGCGAACAGCGGATTGGGGATGCCGGCGAAGCCGGGGCTGAGGCTGCGCTTTATCACCACCACCACGTCGCTCTTGTCGACGTCGAGGATCGGCATGCCCGCGATGGGGCTGGACGGGTCGGTGCGGGCCACCGGGTTCACCACGTCGTTGGCGCCGAGCACGATGGTCACGTTGGTCTGCTCGAACGTGGGGTTGATGTCGTCCATCTCCACCAGCTGCTCGTAGCTGATCTCCGCCTCGGCCAGAAGCACGTTCATGTGGCCCGGCATCCGGCCGGCCACCGGATGGATCCCGAACACCACCTCGGTGCCGCGGTCCTCCAGGCGACGGGCCAGGTCGCGCACCGCGTGCTGGGCCTGGGCCACCGCCAGCCCGTAGCCGGGGACGATGGCAACCCTCTCGGCCGACTCGAGCAGCATGGCCACGTCGTCGGCCGACGTGGAACGGACCTTGCCCCCGTAGACGTCGTCGGCGCTGGGCCCGCCCGCGCCCGACGGCGCGGGGCTGAACATCACCGCCGGCAGCGACCGGTTCATGGCGACGCACATGATCTGGGTGAGGATCAGCCCGCTGGCGCCCACCAGCGAGCCCGCGATGATCAGCAGCGAGTTGTCGAGCACGAACCCGGCCGCAACCGCGGCCATCCCCGACAGCGAGTTCAGCAGCGCGATCACCACCGGCATGTCGGCGCCGCCGATGGGCGACACCACCAGCACGCCCAGCACCGCGCCGACCGCCACCAGCAGCCACACCCACAGCGGGTTGCCGGCGTCGACGACCATCAGCGTCCCGAACACCGCCGCGGCCGCCGCGGCGGTCACGGTCACGATCCTCATGCCCGCGAAACCCGACCATCCCAGCGACTCCCGGAGCTTGCCGAACGCGATGAGGCTCCCGGTGAACGTCAGCGCGCCGATGAGCGAGGCCAGCGCGGCGGCGGCCGACAGGCGGGCAGTGTCCGCAGCCCGGTCGGTGGCCTCGATGTACGACGCGGCCGCCACCAGGACCGACGCGCCGCCCCCGAAGCCGTTGAACAGGGCCACCAGCTCCGGCATGGACGTCATCCGCACCCGAACGGCCAGCAGCGCCCCGACCGCGGCGCCCAGTACCAGGCCGCCGGCGATCCACTCGAAGCTCAGTATCGAGTTGTCGGCGAGCGTGACGACCACCGCGATGAGCATCCCGGTCGCGCCGAGCTGGTTGCCCCTGACCGCGGTGCGGGGCCGGCTCAGCCGCTTCAGGCCGAGGATGAACAGAACCGCCGCGACCAGGTATCCGAGCGTGGTCCAGTCGTCCATCACGAACCGCCGCGACCCTTGGGGGGCGACGCGTCGCGGCGCCGCTTGGGGCGGAACATGTGCAGCATCCGGTGGGTCACCATGAAGCCGCCCACCACGTTGATCATCGCCATCGTGACGGCCGCGAAGCCGAGCACGGCGGTGAACGTGCGGTGGCCGGCGCCGGCCGCCAGCAGGGCGCCCACGACCGTGATGCCCGAGATGGCGTTCGAGCCCGACATGAGGGGCGTGTGCAGCGTCGGGGGCACCTTGGTGATCAGCTCGACGCCGAGGAACACGGCCATCACGAACAGCGTCACGGCCACCAGGAGATCCATCTAGCCCCCCTCCGGGTCCGATCCGTGCGGGGCTTGGCTCGCGGCGAGCGCGGCGGCCACCTCCGGGTGCACCACCTCGCCGTCGAGCGCCACGAGCATGGCCGCGACGATCTCGTCGCCGGTGCGGATGTCGACCTCGCCGTCCGGTGCGAGGTGGCGCAGGAACGCGACGAGGTTGCGCGAGAACATCTGGCTGGCGTGGCGAGCGCACCGCGACACCAGGTCGGTTGGGGCCAGCACGGTCACGCCGCCCCGGTCGACCTCCGCGTCCGACTGCGACACGGCGCAGTTGCCGCCCCGCTCCGAGGCCAGATCGATCACGACCGAGCCTGGGGCCATGGCATCGACCATCGCGGCGGTGACCAGCAGCGGCGAAGCCCGCCCGGGGATGGCGGCAGTGGTGATGACCACATCGGAGGCAGCCACATAGGGGGCCAGCAACTCCTGCTGCCTGCCGGCGACATCGACGCTCTGGGCACGGGCGTAGCCGCCGGCGTCCTCGGCGCCGGCCGCACCGGCGCCCGGCTCGGCGAGGTCCAGCTCCACGGCACGGGCCCCCATCGAGCGGATCTGCTCGACGGCCGCGGGGCGCACGTCGTAGCCCTCGACCACCGCGCCGAGGCGGCGGGACGTGGCGATCGCCTGAAGGCCGGCCACCCCAGCGCCCAGGACGAGGACCCGGGCCGGCGCCAGCGTGCCGGCCGCGGTCATCATCAACGGGAACATCTGCGGCAGCCGGCTCGCAGCCAGCAGGACCGACTCGTAGCCGGCGACGGTGCCCATCGACGACAGCACGTCCATGGTCTGTGCCCGCGTGATGCGGGGAACCAGGTCCATGGAGAAGGCGGTGGCGCCCTCGTCTGCGTGCCGCTGAGCCCTCGCGGGCGCCCACAACGGGTCGAACACGCCGATGAACGTCTGCGGGCGCGGCCCGGCCCCGCCGCCGTCGGGACCCAGATCACGGACGGAGACGGCGATCTCGGCAGCGCGAGCCTCGGCCGTGTCGACCACCGAGGCGCCGGCGTCGAGATAGGCGTCGTCGCCGATGCGCGCCGCCGTCCCCGCGCCCCGCTCGACCAGCACCTCGCAACCGTGGGCCACCATGGCCTCCACGCCATCGGGAACCAGGGCCACACGGCTCTCCCTCGGCGCGCATTCGCGCAGCAGTCCCAGGCGCACGGATCGTAGAGGCTATCGCAGGAAGGGGCCGCCCGGGCAGTTCTCCTCCCTCGCGATGGAACACCCCGTTCCCGCTCCTGCCGGCCACCGCTCGCAGGCCGCGTGAGCTGGGAGCCCAGCCCAGCGCACCACGCGGCCCGTGGCCGGTCCGCCCGCCCGGTCGCCGGCAGGCGACATCGCCATCGGGAACGGGAGCTTCTAGCCTCGAAACCACCCGAGAAGAGCCTTCATCGCGAGGTGAGCGTGAGCACCATCATCCATTCCAGCCCCCTGCCCGATGTGGCCATTCCGGACCAGTCCATCACCGACTGCGTGTTCGCGTCGGCTGCGGAGCACGCCGACGAGGTCGCCATCACCGACGGGGACGCCTCGTCCTACACGTTCGCACGGCTGCACGGCGCGGTCCGCAGCCTCGGCGGCGGTCTGAGCTCGCACGGCGTGGGCCCGGGCACCACCGTCGGCATCCTGGCGCCCAACATCCCCGAGTACGCCATCGCCTTCCACGGCGCCGCGCTGGCCGGCGGCACGGTCACCACCGTCAACCCCACCTACGGGGCCGAGGAGGTCGCGTTCCAGCTGCAGGACGCGGCGGCGTCGCTGCTGGTGACCATCCCGATGTTCCTCGAGACGGCCCGGGCCGCGGCGCTCCGCACCGGCGTGGAGGAGATCGTGGTCATGGGGGAGGCCGACGGCGCAACGCCGTTCTCGTCGCTGTTCGGCGAGCCCATCGACCAGGTGCCCGTCGACCACGCGGACCACGTGGTGGCGCTGCCCTACTCGTCGGGCACCACCGGCCTGCCCAAGGGGGTGATGCTCACCCACCGCAACCTCGTCGCCAACATCGCTCAGATGGAGCACACCTTCATCCCCGCGCCGGGGGACGTGGCCCTCGCGGTGCTGCCGTTCTTCCACATCTACGGGATGCAGGTGCTGATGAACATGCTGCTCGCCTTCGGCGTCAGGGTGGTGACCATGCCCCGCTTCGACATGGTGCGGGCGCTGGAACTCGTGCAGAGCGAGCGGATCACACGGTTCTTCGCGGTGCCGCCCATCATTCTGGGACTGGCCAAGCATCCCATCGTGGACGACTACGACCTGTCGTCGATCAAGCAGATCTTCTCGGGCGCGGCCCCGCTGGGCGCCGACCTGGCCGAGGCGGCCGCCGCCCGGGTGGGCTGCGAGGTGGTGCAGGCCTACGGGATGACCGAGCTCAGCCCGGTCAGCCACTGCACGCCTCCGGGCCAGTACCGGCCGGGAACCAGCGGGGTGACCGTCTCCAACACCGAGATCCGCATCGTCCACCCCGAAACGGGTGCCGACCTCGATGCAGGCGGGCGGGGCGAGCTGCTGGTGCGGGGCCCGCAGGTGATGAAGGGCTACCTGAACAACCCCGACGCCACCGCCGAGACCATCGACGCCGACGGCTGGCTCCACACCGGCGACGTGGCCGTGCTCGACGGCGACGCCCATGTGTCGATAGTCGACCGCATCAAGGAGTTGATCAAGTACAAGGCCTTCCAGGTGGCGCCCGCGGAGCTGGAGGCGGTGCTGATCACCCATCCGGCGGTGGCCGACGCAGCCGTGGTCGGCGTGCCCGACGAGGAGGCCGGGGAGCTTCCCAAGGCCTTCATCGCGGTGGCCCCCGGCGCCGAGGCTCCGAGCCTCGAGGAGCTCCAGTCCCATCTGGGGGAGCACCTGGCCACCTACAAGCAGGTGCGGGCCCTCGAGGTGCTCGAGGCCATACCCAAGAGCGCCTCCGGCAAGATCCTGAGGCGCGAGCTGCGGGACCGCTGAACCGCTGAACCGCGGGGCTCCCGAGCGCACAATAGATGCCGTCGCGGATGCGTAACCGGCCCGAAGCTGGTCTAGGGTGCTACGCGATGTCCGCAGCCGGCCCAGGCCCGGCACCAGAACACGAAAGGAACGCAACCGATGGCAACACCGCAGGCGGCGATTCTCACCGATTTGGAGAAGTACCAGTGGTACACCCACATGAGCCGGGTCGACGGCGCCGATCTCGACGTGATCCGCCAGGCGCTGAGCGACTGCCGCGCCGACGCCGCGGCCCAGGGTGTGAACCTCTGCATACTGCTGGGCCCGACGCTGGCCGCAGATCTCGGCATCGAGACCGGCGAGGACTTCCAGCCCTACCCGGGCTACACGTCTCCCGACGGCTCCCGGGTGGCCAAGGGCACCCAGGAGGAGCTGCTCATCTGGGTCCACGACGCTGAGAAGGACCTGATCTGGGAGGTCCAGCACACGTTCCGGCGCGCCGTGGCCGGCCACATGGCGGTGGCCCGCGAGACGCCGACGTTCATCTACAAGAACAGCCTCGACCTCACCGGCCACATCGACGGCACCGGCAACCCCGAGCCCGAGGACCAGCACGACCGGGCCATCATCGACGACGGCGATCCGGGCGCCGGCGGCTCGTTCTGCATCGCCCAGCGCTGGGTCCACGACATGGACTACTGGGCGTCGCTGTCGCTGCAGGAGGAGGAGAACACCTTCGGGCGCACCAAGCCTGATTCCGTGAAGCTCGACGTGCAGGTGCCCACCTCGCACCTGTCCCATGTGGAGCTGCGCGAGGGCGCCACCGCCGACGAGTCGACCCCGAAGCGGGGCGAGATGGTGCGGCGCTCCACGCCGTACGCCTTCCACGATGGGACGGTCGGGCTGTACTTCATGGGGTTCTGCAAGACCCAGGCTCCGATGCGGGAGCGCATGGAGGCCATGTACGGCATCAACGGCCAGGAGCCCGATGCCATCACGAACTACTCCACGCCGGCGTCGGGCTCGTTCTATTTTGCTCCGTCGGTGGAGTCGCTCGACGCGGCGCTGCCCTAGCGGCGACATCCTCGACCTGCCGGTCCGGCCCGTCGGGAGCCGGATCGCGGCGCCTCGCCCGTTGAAGCTCGAGGGGCTGTGACCGCGCAATTCGTCTTCGGCGTCGACCTCGACGGTGTCGTCGCCGACTACACCGCGGGGTTCGCGGAGTTCTTCGCGGCGCGGCGGGGCATCGACCCGGCGTCGCTTCCCACCGAGCGCTCCTACGACTTCCGGGAGTGGGGCCTCGAGCCGGGGGAGTTCGAGCGATACCACGGCACCGCGGTGATCGAGCACCGGATGCTGGCGAAGCTGCCCGCCATCGAGGGCGCGGCCGAGGCTCTGTGGCGGCTGTCCGACGCGGGCGTGTGGATCCGGGTCATCACCCACCGCCTCTACGTCAACTGGGGCCACGCCGAAGCGGTGGGCGACACCGTGCAGTGGCTGGACTCCGAGCGCATCCCGTATCGGGACATCTGCTTTCTGGGCAACAAGCCCGAGGTGGAGGCCGACTGCTATGTGGACGACGCGCCCCACAACATCGCGGCCTTGAGAGCGGGCGGCAACGACGTGATCGCGTTCGACCAGCCCTACAACCGTGACGCAGCCGACCCGAGGGCCCGCAATTGGCAGGAGGTCGAGCAACTGGTCATGGAACGGTTCACCGAATGGCGGGGCGCGGCCGGGGTTCAGCCCCAGCTTCCCGGCCTCGACGCCGGCAAGGAACGCCTGGCCGAGCGACGGTCCGCCAGCGGAGCGGCGGACACAGGGCACCTCCCGCCCAACGACGGTTAGGCCGCGATCCGAGCCCGCGCCCACGCCGGTGCAGGGCGGAGCGGTCGGCGCCAGCGTCGCCACCGCCCGGTGATTACGCCGCCGGTGATTGCGCCGCCGGTGATTGCGCCGCCGGTGATTACGCCGCCGGTGATTACGCCGCCGGTGCTGGTCCACGCGATGCGGCGCCGGACTCCCGTGGTTGTCGCTCCAGAGCCTATGGCGCCGCCTCCACGGTGCTCGCCTCGCTCGGGCCCGCTCGACTCTCGTGCCCTCCAGCCGGCCGCGCACACAGGCCGCGCAGAACCGGGAGCCCTGCCCAGCGCCGCGCCGGGTCCCTCCCGGAGGCCGCGGCCTGACGCGTCCCGCCTGTCAGCCGTTGAGGATCTCGAAAGGCGAGGCGTCGCCGGGCACGTCCGCGACTCCGACCGGCATCCCGCCGTATCGGGCCGAGAACGAGGCCGCCGCCGCGACAGTCAGAGCGGACGAGGCGACACCCAGGTCGGGCCATGGCCGGGCCTCGCCGGCCGCGACCCGAGCCAGCCGCTCGATCTGGGCCACGAAGCCGAGCGCGACCAGGGGGTGCGAGGAATCGACGGGCGAGCCTACGGGTGCGCCGTCGACCTCCGCGACCGGCACCGGCAAGATGTCCACGCGCGCCACATGGGCCGAGTCGGCCGCCTCGACTGCGGCCTCGGCCACCCCGGCGCCCCAACTCAGCCGTGCCCGGGCCTGGCGCCCGCCCGCGGATCGGAGCACGACCTCCGCGGCGCGGTCGAGACCGTCGTCGACATCGGCTCGGGGCACGGCCACCGACTCGACCGCAGACCCCAACGCCGCCAACACGACAGGCCAGAACCCGACGCCCGGATCGACGGTCACGCCGCCGCCGAAGACCCGCCCCGCGTCCGGACCGCGGGCCGGGTCGGGTACCGCCACCCGCAGCTCCAGGTGGTGCGGGTCCATGCCGGCCACCGCCTCCAGCATCCGGCGCACAGCCGGCGCGTGCAGCAGGTTCACCGAGGCCATGATGGGCAGACCCTCGACCAGGGTGCCGAGCTCTGCCACCCCGTCGATGGTCGTGGCTGCGGGCGACTCGACCATCACGGCCCTCAACCGCCGGGACGAGGCCAGCCCGTCCAGCACTCCGGCGCGCGACGCCGGGACCGTCGCGATCACCGCCACGTCACAGGCACGGGCGAGCTCAGCGGGCTCCAGAACCGGACAGCCCAGCGCCCCGGCGAGAGCCGCAGCCCTCGGCGAGGCAGGCGACGAGGCGGCCACCCCCGCCAGCGTCACGCCGCGGGCCGCCCGGACAGCCTCAGCGTGCAAGGTGGCAGCCCTGCCCGCACCAACGATGCCCACCGACGTCACGGGCAGATGCTCCCACAGCCCTGGAGCGTGCGCGGGCGGGTGCAAGCCCGTCGCGTCGCGTCGCGGGGGGTGTCTCCCACGTCGGCCCCGGTGAAGACCCAATGGCCGGGCCGGGTGCAAGCCCGTCGCGTCGCGGCGCGGGGTGTCTCCCACGTCGGCCCCGGT